>Ga0209360_1000693_pt1 | contig 26056 bp, 20 predicted proteins | sample SaaInlV_130m_DNA_3_FD_184651 | JGI IMG/M metagenome (GOLD analysis project Ga0209360, IMG submission 184651) | Marine microbial communities from expanding oxygen minimum zones in the Saanich Inlet - SI037_S3LV_130m_DNA (SPAdes) (version 2) | ecosystem: Environmental > Aquatic > Marine >... | reverse complement strand
TCTTTTAACGGTTAAATTTCTAATGGGCTATTCAAGTCGGCCGATCCATTTCTTTGGCGGTATTGGCCTCGCAAGCAGTGCTGCTGGCGGTACCATTCTTTGCTGGTTGTTCGTTGAACGGGTTTTCTTCGGGATCGCGCTTGCAGACCGCCCGGCGCTGCTTGCCGGAATACTGCTCACTTTGCTTGGCTTTCAGTTCATTACCGTTGGACTCCTGGCAGAACTACAGACACGTACATACCACGAATCCCAGGACAAACCGACCTATGAAGTCCGGCACACTTACGGGGGCAGCCAGTAAATCGAATGCCGGGGTCTATCGGGAACTAGCATTGCTAGTTCTTTGAAGATTCCCAAGTTGCTGCACTCATTGCCGTGGAGAAAGTCTCAGTAATTTTTGTTAACTACAATTCTGGTCGATTTTTGGCTGAATCTGTCCTTAATCTTAAAAGCCTTTCGGACGAACTTGAGATAATCGTCATTGATAACGGATCGAGTGATAGGAGCGCAGATTATCTTCGTGCCGATAGTAACGTGAACCTGATCTGTGTCGGTGAAAACGTTGGCTTTGGGTCTGCGGCCAACATTGGGGCCAAAATAGCGGCCGGCAAGTATCTTCTTTTTCTCAATCCTGATGCTTTTCCCTTGCCTGGCACCGTCGCCAAGATGGCAAGCCATCTTGATCTAGCCCCTGGCTGTGGCGCTTGTGGGGCTTTCATAGTCGACTTCCAAGGACGGGAGCAAAACGGCGGTCGCCGCTGTGACCCTAATCTTGTGCGAAGCCTGGGGAAAGTGGTTTCCTCGGTGCACACGAAACTAAGGCTTCCTACCTTTGATTTAACCCTGGAACCTCTGCCCACTTTACCAACCCCGGTCGATGCAGTATCTGGCTCGTGTATGATGGTCAGAGCAGAAGTTCACCATGATATTGGCGGATTTGACGAAGCGTATTTTTTGCATTTCGAGGATCTGGACTACTGCCGGCGGACCCGTGATGCGGGGTGGGGGGTCGATTTTCTACCAACGGCTCCTACGTTTCACTACCAGGGTGGATCAGTTGGTATCTCGAGAACGATCATGGCAAAACACAAGCAAGCTAGCCTGAGACGGTATCTAAGAAAATTCAGTCGATCGACTCCGATAGTTTTGAACCTGCAAATGTTTATTCTTCTGATTTTCGAACGACTCGGGTTGTTGATGTTTCGGATTGGCCAAAGAATGGAATCAGAAACTGATGGTGTAACCTCTGGGATAGCTCAGTTTCGGCGACTAATTTGCGGAGACCAGCCGGTTGTCTTAATCATGGGCGGTCGAAGCGAAATTGGCGTACCCCTTTGCGGACGGCTGAATGCCGTCGGTATTGCTGTTGTGTCTGTTTCGCGTTGCGAGAGGCAGGCAGTGGTTTTTCCAGGTACTTCTGTGGTTCACCCGGAATTGTTTAAGCGCAATGTTGGAGCGAATCGGCTTAACATAATTGGCATTGTAAGCCTGTGTCCTATCTGGGAATTGCAAGCATACGAACAGTCGTTTGCCGCTCTTGGTTGCGATCAAATTCCTTGGATTGTTTTTAGCTCTACGAGCGTGCTGACTCGAGAGTCTGAAATTTCTAGCGATCCGACCGGGACCGTTGCACAGCTGAAATCTGGCGAAGAATGGCTCATCGCCCGACGACGCTTGAGTGAGTCACGGACCCTGTTGGTTCGGCCGACGGTTATCTATGGAGGAAAATATAATAACAATATCAATTTAATCAAGCAGATAGGGAAATATTCCCGGCTGAGTCCACAGCTCAATTTCGCCCTTGGCTCACGCTGTCCGGTCCATGCTGACGACCTCGCGGAATGGATCGTGGCACTCCTTCAAATATATACCGGTGACCGGAACGCTGGCATGACGACCGTCGAGGTCCAAGGTGGTGAAGTCCTAACCTTTAAAGAGATGGTCTCGCGCACTAGTCGCTCTAGTGGATTAACTATCCGGGCGATGAGTTTGAGTCGGAATATATTTCGGGTTGCACTGGGCCTGGTCGGCCGTATTCCTTTTTTGGCAAAGATGCCCCCGAAGTTGATTGAACGCCTCGAGCATGACTTTGTTTTTGACAACCGTGAAGCCCAGGCCCAGGCCCCAACCTCGATGCGTTTCTTTCACCCCTGAATGGCTGGCGCCGCCAGACAGCCGCTGTTTGCTCAAACTCGCTGATATGGTTGCCTTTCTTTTCGGGTTTATTTGTTCGGCTGGGGCATTCTGGGTGCTATTGAAGCGGCCCACCCCGTTACTGGTGTTAGATGTGCCAACGGAGCGCGGCCTTCATCAGACTGACGTGCCTCGAGGTGGTGGGATTGTAATAACCGCCGCAGTTTCGTTTTTTGCAATCTGGATCGCTCTTCGAACTGGGTTCGACTGGGCTGGAGTCATTTCGGGGATTGGATTGGTTGGTATATCGGTGCTCGGTTATTTGGATGACCACTACCACTTGGCGGTTAAAACCCGTTTGGCCGCGCAGTTCCTGTTGATGGGGCTGGTCGTCCTGGTTACGCTGGATTCGGCGGTATGGCGATTCTTTGGTTACGAGGTTAACTTACCGACCTATGTAGTATTCGTACCTGCGCTTGTGATCTTGGTCTGGATGGTCAATCTTTTCAATTTCATGGATGGCGCAGATGGGCTTGTGGGGTTTCAATCGTTAGTGGCAGCGCTCACTTTGGGCTACTGGTTTGGCGGCGCCGGGATCACGGAACTTGCGATTTTGAACTTCTCTTTGGCAGGTAGTGTTGGGGCGTTCTTGTGGTTTAATTGGACGCCCGCGAGGATATTTTTGGGCGATTCCGGGAGTCTTACGCTCGGAGCTTGGTTTGGGTGTATGGGGGTTATTGGAGTGACACAAGTTGGATTGCCTTTTGAAGCATTCCTCGTGCTGTTCGGATTCTTTGTGTTTGACGCTAGCCTCACTCTGGTGCGAAGGCTTTTCCAAGGGAAACCTTTATCCGAACCGCATCGGGATCACCTCTATCAGAGGCTTATCCTCGCTGGCTGGAGCCATCCTCAGGTAGCACTCTTGACCGGATTCCTTGGCTTGTTGATGGCTATTTGCGCCAGTCTTATTGTAAAGACACCCAGTTGGGGCTTATGGTGTGTTGTCGTTGCAGGTAGCGTACTCGTATTGTTCGCGATTTGGGCATCGGCGATTGCTAAGGCCCCTAACCGGTTAAGAAATTGACACAAACTGTTTTTGAAAAACTTCTAGCAGGTTGGCGTTACTTGCTTGGTCGCTGGCCTGTGTTAGTTCACGATGGGCTCGCTGTCCCCGCAGCGTGGCTGGGCGCTTATTGGTTCCGTTTTAATCTGGACCAGATTCCGGATATCTTTTTTGATCAGGCTATAGCTATGTTGCCGATCGTACTGGTTTGGCACTTGGCGTTTTTCGTGATTTTCGGTGTCCACCGCGGCGCGTGGCGGTTTACGTCTACTCATGATCTATCCGTGATACTTAAGTCTGTGCTTGTCGGCACTGGCGTCGTCGCTGCGACAATCTTTTTTATCACGGGCCTGGTGGCGGTTCCGAGATCGGTTTTCCCGCTTCACGGACTGTTTCTGATCGGACTTCTAATCGGCACGAGAATTGTTTACCGACTGTTCCGGGATAACCAGGTGAGGCGGGGCAAAGGAAAGCGAGTTTTAATAGTGGGAGCCGGTGCTGCTGGGGATATGCTGCTTAAAGATATTCGCCGAAACCGGGAATTAGACTACGATATTGTTGGTTTTATAGATGATGATCCCGTGAAGAAGGGGCGAGAAATCCAGGGGGTACGTGTGCTTGACCGCTGTTCATCGATAGGGCCGCTTGCACGCCTCTTGCAAATTCAGTTGGTGTTGATAGCTATCCCGAGCGCAAGCGCTGAACAAATGCGCTCGGTTGTAGAATCTTGTCAAAAGGCCGCTGTCGCCTTCAGGACGTTGCCCAAAGTTCAGGATATTCTCGATGGAACGGCGCGTAGCACGGATTTGCGATCGGTCGAACTTGATGACCTGCTTGGTCGTGACCCGGTAGCGTTGGACTGGAGTTCAATGGCGAAGATGATTCACGATTCGAAGGTGCTGATCACCGGTGGGGGCGGGTCGATTGGCAGTGAATTGTGCCGCCAGGTCGCTCGCCTGGGTCCAAAAGAAATTATTCTGGTTGAACAAAATGAGTTTAACCTGTATTCGATAGGTCTCGAGGTCGAGGAAAAATTCCCCTCGGTATGTGTTACGAAGCTTCTGGGCGATGTGTGCGACAGAGCGGCCATCAGGTTTATCTTTGACAGGCACAAGCCTGAAATTATCTTCCATGCAGCGGCATACAAACATGTGCCGATGCTCCAGGGACAGATCCGCGAGACTGTTCGAAATAATACAGTTGGGACAATGATTGTGTCGGAAGCGGCAATCGAAAATAGCGCCCGAACGATGGTGTTGATATCTACTGACAAAGCGGTGAACCCCGCCAGCATGATGGGGGTTAGCAAGAGGTTGTCTGAAATGGTTGTGCAGTTGAACAACCTCGAAAACCGGACCGCTTTTATCACTGTCCGGTTTGGGAATGTGCTTGGGTCAGCTGGGAGCGTCGTGCCTTTGTTCGAGCGTCAGATTCAGGCCGGTGGGCCGGTGACTGTTACCGACCGAGAGATGACCCGCTATTTCATGACAATATCCGAAGCCTGCCAGTTGATCTTGCAGGCTTGCGTGCTTGGTAGCGGCGGTGAGATCTTCGTTCTAAATATGGGTGAGCCGGTTAACATCGATTATTTAGCCCGGCAGATGATCCGGTTCTCGGGAAAGATCCCTGAAGAGGAGATTGCAATTGAATACACGGGACTGCGCGCCGGAGAGAAACTGACAGAAGAACTCTTCCATGCCGATGAAAGCCTGGCCGAAACTGCATACGAGAAGATACTTCTTGCTGCCAGCCGTTCAATTGAGGCAGACCGATTACGTCAAGGCCTTGTGGAGATAGAATCCGCGTGCAGCCAATACGACTATGAACGGGTTCGCACAATTGCCACCAGCCTGGTTCCAGAATCTTTTGGGTCCGGTGACGAGCGGTAAACTAAATTCCCTACCCAGGTCTCTTAACTGCAACTGCATTAGGTCTTAGGGGTCAAAACAATCAACGCCCCAAACGACGGGTGATCGAGGTAATGCACTTGGTTGAATCTGATACGTCGGGTTTCCTGAATTGCCAGGCTCTCCCTCGCATGTAAATTTTGTGATAAATCGGATAACCCAGCTGCAGGTGAGATCTTCAATCCAGGGCGATAAAGTATCGTGGACTGCAGGAAAAAAGGTCCGGTTGTGTAAAGGCGAAAATAGGCAGTCAATCGAGATTGAAATTCCGGTAGTGTACTCAATAGCTCGTATTGTGTTGCTCCAAAAGGGGACGATGGGGTTTTGATTATGCGGCTATGCGCCAGAATGTGATAGCCGGCACGAGCTTCGATAACCTTACGGGCGGTGGCTAATCGCCCCGCACCTCGGGGAAGGATTTGTGGATCTTTAGAAGATAGGCTACGTCGATACATCCTGGATTCAGCGAGAAGCACAGGTACTTCCCCGGGGAGCGCTGTTTCTATGCCTGGTGAGGTGTCAACGGCAAAAACGAGAAGCTCCAGTTCATAGCTGTCTGTTGCAAGGGCGGGTAACCCGAATATTAAAAAAACCAACACGAAACCCGGATTGATCAGCCAAGTCGGCGCCGAGGCGATGCGAACCCAGCCAGCACGAGATCGGCAATCGCAGGATAAAGAGGTCATTTCATTCGAACAAAGGTAGGGGCTTCAGCGGCTGTGCCGAGTCCAGTGTGTGAGTTAGCCACTCGCAGAAGACAACACGATGCTCGGGCCGATCTAAGGTCACTGTAAATCCAAGTTCCAACGGGGAAATCATGCTGAACACCCCAGCCTCGCGCGTTAGCAGATGAGCAATTCTTTTTGGATCGACGGAGGCAGCTTGCAAAAAAGCTATCCGACCCCGGGACTTTCCGGCCTGGATCACCCGAATACCCAGTGCCGCGCCGTTTAGCTGAAGAGCCGCAAGACGAAAGACCATACTGCCTTCTGCCGGAATGAGCCCGAAGCGGTCTATGACCTCCAGCTGCAATTCATGCAACGACTGGTGATCATCGCACGTCGAGATCCTCTGATAAAGCATCAAGCGTAAATGCACATCCGGGAGGAACGCCTCGGGGAAGAATGCGGCAACGGATAGATTGATCTCAGGCCGGTTTGTGAGTAACGTTTGCGGAACTGCGGTACTTGAGCCTGGAGAGAGATCCCGAATAGCCCGGTTTAGGTATTCGGAATACATAGAAAACCCGATTTCCTCGATCACCCCACTTTGACCCTCGCCGAGTAGTTCGCCCGCGCCTCGGATCTCAAGGTCATGATTGGCGAGCTCAAAGCCAACACCAAGTTCGGTCAACTGCTCTATGGCGGCGAGTCTGCGCTGCGCAGCTGAGCCCAAAACCGCCTCAGGCGGAGTGAGCAGAAACGCGTAGGCCTGGTGCCTTGAACGCCCAACACGCCCGCGCAGCTGATGCAACTGAGCAAGCCCGAACCGGTCAGCCCGGTTAATAATGATAGTGTTGGCGCTGGGTACGTCTATGCCGCTTTCGATGATGGTGCTACACACCAGCACGTTGAATCTCTGGTGGTAAAAATCACGCATTACTGAATCGAGATCTAACTCTCGCATTTGCCCATGGGCCACCCGGACTTGGGCGCTCGGGACGAGTTCGCGCAGGTTGTCGGCAGCACGCTCTATCGATCGGACGTCGTTATGAAGATAGTACACCTGCCCCCCACGATGTATCTCCCGAAGGCAGGCCTCACGAATGAGGCTATTTGAAAACGGCCGAACCGTAGTATCGATGGCTACCCGTCCGGCGGGGGGTGATCCAATGAGGGATATAGAACGGATTCCGGATAGAGCAATATTGAGAGTTCGCGGAATAGGTGTCGCTGTTAGAGTGAGCACATCAACGCTTTCGCGAAGTTTCTTCAGGCTCTCTTTCTGTCGCACACCGAAACGATGTTCCTCATCGATAATTACAAGTCCTAGCCGGGCGAACTCGAGGTCTCCTTGCAGTAATCTGTGTGTTCCGACTACGATATCGACTGTCCCGGCCCGCAGGGCCTCGACAGTATTTTCATTTTGCGCCTTGCTTTGAAAACGCGACAGACATGCAATGCGTACCGCATGACCCGAAAAACGTTCTTGAAATGATTCGAGGTGTTGTTTAGTAAGTAAAGTTGTCGGCGCGAGGATCGCGACTTGGCGACTATTGCTGACAACTACAAACGCTGCTCTTAACGCTACCTCGGTTTTGCCAAAGCCGACATCGCCACAAACAAGCCGATCCATGGGTAGGGGGGTCGCCAGATCACCAAGAACCTCTTTAATCGCCGTCTCCTGGCCGGTAGTCTCATCGTAAGGAAAGCCACTACAAAAGGCTGTGTAGTCATCATCTGGGACCGCAAAAGCCTCACCCTCACGAATTTGCCGCAGCGCCTGGGTTCTGAGAAGCTCGGCTGCCGCATCTCGTGCGCGCTTCGTGGCACGCTCTCGGGCTTTATCCCACTGTTCGCCTCCGAGCCGATGCAGCGGCGCTGTCTCCGCATCCCCACCAATGTAGCGCGATAAAACGCCAACGTTCAAGACGGGAACGTAGAGTCTTCCTTCATCTCGATACTGAACGATAAGAAATTCGGCTTCTTCATCCGCCACCCCGATATGAGTCAAACCCCGGAAGCGGCCGACACCATGATCCCGGTGGACCACTGGGTCTCCCGAATGGAGCTCCGCGATAGATCGAATGATCTTATGAGCATCCACCGACTGCGCTTGGCGCCGTCGCTGGTGAACTCGTTCGCCGTACAGTTGTGACTCGACGATAATCTCCACCCCGGAATCCGAAATACACAGCCCTCGGTCCAGGGCTGACACGGTAATGCCGGTGGCGAGAGAGTCCGAGTTAAGAAAAGAATCCCAACTGGGATACTCCAAAGTGGCAATCTGTTGGTGTGCAAGTAGTTCAGCAAGCGTTTGAGCGCGGCCGGTCGTCTCCACGTTAAGTAAAACCCGTGGGGCCGCGGGATGAGTCAGCCGTTTGATCAGGCCCGCAAATGGCTGTTCAGCCTTGTGATTGACCGGGTATTGCGGTAACTCTTTAGCGACAGAGGGGGTGGGTTTAGCGGTGCCGGCATCACCCGAGGCGTTGAATTGTATCTGCCGGAAAGCCGTCAAGTGTTCTACGGCCTGGTCGGGTGTCAGTGCGATCGAAGCTGGTGGCATGGGCCGACGTTCAGGATCAATTCCGGCCTGAGAATAGCGATCGTCGAGCGTAGCCCATTCGCCAGCCATAAGTGCAGAAAGGTTGGAAGGAGCGACAAAGCATGTATGCGCCGGAAGGTAATCGAAAAAAGTTCCTGGCGAATTAAAGAAAAGCGGTAGATAGAACTCAATGCCAGCAGGGAAATTCCCCTGACTGACCTCGCGATAAATAAGTGAACCCTGGGGATCGCCAGAAAATTGTTTGCGAAAGTTTGCCCGAAATGTCTCGATTGCTGTTGAATCGGTCGGAAACTCCCGAGCCGGAAGAATGGAGAGCTTTTCGGTCAGCTGAGTTGATTTTTGGGTTAACGGGTCAAAATATCGGATATTTTCCAGCTCGTCCCCAAATAGATCCAGGCGAAACGGCCATTCATGACCCATCGGAAAGACATCAATGAGTCCTCCGCGCACCGCGAACTCCCCCTGGGTTAAGACCCGAGACACCGAAAGGTAGCCGGAGTCGGCCAGACGGTCTCGGAAAGTTGTCAGATTGATCCTTGCGCCTCGAGATAAGTCGAAGCTGCAACCTGAGATATAGTGCGTCGGCGGAATTCGGTATATCAGTTGGTCCAGCGTGAGCAACACGATAAACGGTTGCCCACTGGTGAGTCGGGTCAGCGTCTTTAGGCGCTCGGAGGTGATTTCGGGGTGCGGGGAGTAGTGATCGTAGGGCAGACACTCCCAACCAGGCAAGATGTAGACATCGTTATTATTGTCCGAGAGAAAAAAGCGGATTTCGTCACTGAGTAGCTGAAGTTGCCGCGCAGACTCGGTAACCACCACGAGGTGTCGTTGCTGACGGCTGACCTGGCGAATGGCAAGGGCGAGCGCAGCCCCGGGCAACCGACCCCAGGTGGTCACTGAGTTCCCGTCGATAGGCGATTGGATTGGGAAAGAAAATGAGGGCAACGACGGGGCGCGAGACAGAAATGGGTGATCTATTTTATCGTAAACTTGGGAGCCGAGGGATTGCCAACTTGGATATACAGTAATTGAATACCGCCGAATTCAACATCTGGGCGCTGGTTCCGTGTGCCGGGCGTGGCCGACGATTTGGACAAACCCAGCCTAAGCAGTACCAGCACTTAAACGGGGTTCCACTCGTGTTTCATTGTTTGCAACGTCTGTCAGAGATTGATGTCATTCGTGGGATCAGCGTTGGCCTTGCTGAAGGGGATAGCCACTGGGCTACCTTGAAGGGTGGAATACCGGGATCTCCGCAGACTTACGTTGGGGGCGAAACACGTGCCCGAACCGTGCGCCTTGGGCTTGACGAACTAGTGAACTGCGGGGAAGCTCAATCGTGGGTATTAGTTCATGATGCAGCGAGACCCTGCGTGGCAGGCGCGGACATCGAACGATTGATTCGGGAAGTTAACTTTCATCCAGCAGGAGGATTGCTTGCAACCCCGGCGGTTGATACTCTGAAATCAGGGGACTCGGATAGTCGTGTTTCTGGGACGGTTTCACGCAGCGGATTGTGGCATGCCCAAACGCCCCAGCTTTTCCCGGTAAGAACCCTAATGGAGGCAATTGACCACTGCCACGACCGCGGCGAGCCTTGCACTGACGAAGCCCAGGCTATCGAAGCTTTAGGGTTAAAGCCGAAATTGGTTACTTGCGGGAACTATAATTTTAAGGTGACACACCCATCTGACATGGTCATTGCCAGCGCAGTTCTTAAGGAACAAGAAGCAGCCTCATGTACCGAATAGGTCAAGGCTATGATGCCCATCGTTTGGTTGTCGGACGACCGCTTTGGATAGGGGGCGTGGAGATTCCATTTTCACGAGGGCTTGCAGGCCATAGCGATGCCGATGTTCTAATTCACGCACTAGCTGACGCCCTGCTAGGGGCGGCCGGTAAGGGAGATATCGGCGTGCATTTTCCTGATAGCGATGCGGCCCACGCCGGTCGTGCGAGCAGAGAGTTTCTGATTGAAATCCGACAATTGCTCGATGCTTCACAATTTGGGGTAGTCAACGTCGACGCCACGGTTATTGCCCAAAAACCTAAATTAGCCGACTACATTCCCGAGATGCGAGAAAACCTGGCTAGCGACCTTCAGATTCAAGTAGGGAATGTCAATATCAAGGCTACGACCACAGACGGCCTTGGGTTTACCGGCGCACAAGAGGGGATTGCTGCACAGGCAATTGTGTTACTCACCGACTTGGCCGGCCGGTAAGCACATAAAAAGCGCCGCTGCCGCCGTCATCTGCCTGAGCGCAGGTGTAGGCTTGAACTGCCGACAATTGTCGTAATAAGGCCAAAGCTTCTTCACGAACTGGGGAGTACCCATCGGGCGAATGGGATCCACGCCCGGTAATAACGAGAAGGCACCGCTCGTATAAGTCTGCACTTCGCTCCACAAAGTGGGCCAATTCCCGCTTGGCTTCGGCCCTAGTATGACCGTGCAGGTCGATTACCGGCCCCGGACGTATACGCCCCTTACGTAAATCATTAAGTAATCGACGGGAAACCCCGGGCCGGTAAAAAAGATCTCCATCCAGTTTTTCAATGCCCTCAAGGCTGTGGATCACCGGCGCAGTTGTGTGGCTTTTTTTTTGCGCCCGAGCGTCCCCAGCGCGCTCTTCGAAGCTAAGCGGCTCTACCTGCGAGACCGAGTTACGAAAAAGCTGCGCCTCGGCAGACGATACTGAAGCGTCGGCATTTGGTGGTTTTTTTGCCATAGTTGGCGATTATCCAGAGTCCAGATACCGCTTGGCGTCCAGGGCCGCCATACAGCCGCTCCCAGCGGAGGTTACTGCTTGTCGGTATACGTGATCCATGACATCTCCTGCGCCAAAAACGCCAGGTATGCTGGTTGCAGTTGCGTTGCCGTCGATCCCGGAGTTTACCCGGATATAACCATTGGAAATATCCAATTGGCCCTCGAAGAGGCTGGTATTAGGGGTGTGGCCAATTGCGATAAAGACCCCGTGGACCGCCAAGTCTTTCGCGTCCCCGTCACTCGTCGATTTCAGCCGGACCCCGGTAACACCAGAATCATCACCCAATACTTCATCGAGATTGTGGTTCCACTCAATCTCAATATTGCCCGATGTACCGGTTCGTGCCAGCAGCTGATCTTGCAGGATTGCCTCTGCCCGAAGTTCATCGCGGCGGTGGACCAGTGTTACTTGAGAGCAGATATCAGACAGATACAACGCCTCTTCCACGGCAGTATTGCCTCCTCCGATGACAGCCACTGGCTTGTCTTTGTAGAAAAAACCGTCGCAGGTCGCACACGCAGACACGCCCTTGCCCTTAAACGCATCCTCAGAAGGAAGGCCGAGGTATCGTGCCGACGCGCCAGTTGCGATGATCAGTGCATCACAGGTATATGAATTGCTGTCGCCATCCAGGCGAAAAGGTGAACTGCCTAATGCCGCTGTATGAATATGGTCAAAAACCACTTCGGTACGAAACCGTTCAGCATGGGCGAGCATTCTTGCCATGAGGGCTGGGCCGGTGAGGCCGTGAGGGTCTCCGGGCCAGTTATCGACATCAGTGGTCGTCACCAGTTGGCCACCTTGCTCTATTCCAGTGACAAGCACCGGGTTAAGGTTTGCACGAGCCGCATAAATTGCCGCGGTGTAGCCGGCGGGCCCAGAGCCAAGAATCAATAGTCGGCTATGGCGGGTGGCTGTCATTAAAAACTCCGTCTTGAATTATTCAGCGGTATTTTCCCAAGAATTCGCCATTAAATCTATCAAAGAAGGTCAGATTGATGCATCCATTACGGGTTAAAAGCCACGTTTCGATATAATCCCGGTGCGATTGGGCAAAAAATTTACGCAAAGGTGATTGTCATTTGACGCAGGCGCGAAAGAAAAACACACGTAACACGAATAATACCGGTATATCGCCGCGCCTGGTTCGGCTAGGTCGAGAGGTTCTGGTGATCGGGCTGGTTGCTCTAACAGGTTATCTGCTGGCTTGCCTGGTGTCTTTCTCTGCCTTTGATCCGGGATGGACCTCTACCGGCGCGGGAGGGCCGATCCGGAATCTGGGGGGGCGCTTTGGGGCTTGGTTCGCGGACCTTTTTCTTCATGCCTTTGGTTATTCGGCCTATCTTTTTCCTCTGATTTTCGCTCTATTGAGCGCCCGTATTTTGAGGCGTTCAATAGAGGTTAACAGTCGCCATGTCCGCATCATGCACGGGCTCGGCTTCACCCTAACGGTGGTCTCAGCTTGCGGTATCGAATTTCTCCATTTTGGCTCTGGACTCGACCACGGCCCGGGCGCCGGCGGCGGGTGGCTTGGCATTGTCATTGGAAGCTGGTTGCTGGATGCTTTCGGTTCAGTTGGAGCGACTGTCGCACTGGTTGTCTCTCTAGTCGCTGGATTGTCCTGGGCGCTTGACGTGTCGTGGTTTACCATCATGGACCGTGTCGGGGCATGGTCCTGCCAGCTGGCGGATAAAGGTTGGTCCCTAGTCACCAGCTGGGCAGACAGAGTCCAGGGCGCCCGTTCCCGGCGTCAACGTCAGGAGAGTGTTGCGGAATTACGCCGCGAGATGGATCAGAAAGAGCCGCCTCGGATAGAGCCAAAAATTGCGCCAAGCAGGGAAGGTGCCCGGATCCACAAAGAAAAACAAGCTTCGATTCCACTATTTATTGAAGGCAAGGGGCCTCAAGGCGATCTTCCAGCACTGAAGTTACTTGATCGGCCGGGTGAACAGGCCGGAGGGTACAGTAAAGAGGCGTTGGAAATGATGTCGCGCCTGGTAGAGAAAAAACTGCGCGATTTCAATGTGGAGGTCACAGTAGTTTCGGTACAGCCGGGCCCTGTGATTACCCGCTTCGAGATCGATCCGGCAGCAGGCATTAAAGCGAGTCAGATTGTAGGTTTGGCCAGAGATCTCGCCCGCGCATTGTCAGTAGTGAGCGTTCGTGTGGTGGAAAACATTCCCGGCAAAACCTACATTGGCTTGGAGATACCTAATGAAAGCCGAGAGACTGTTTTTCTGCTGGAAGGGTTGGCATCAGAAGTGTACGAGAGCAGCAAGAGCCCGCTGACCCTTATCCTTGGCAAGGATATCGCAGGCGAGACCATCGTCTCGGATTTGTGCAAGATGCCGCACTTACTTATCGCTGGCACTACTGGCGCAGGAAAATCAGTTTGTATCAATGCAATAATTTTGAGCATCATCTATAAGTCTACCCCTGAAGATGTCCGTATGATTATGATCGATCCAAAAATGCTTGAGCTTTCGGTATATGAAGGAATTCCACATCTGCTGACGCCGGTGGTTACGGATATGAAAAAGGCGGCTAACGCGCTGCGCTGGTGCATTGTGGAAATGGATCGGCGATTTCGCCTTATGGCGGCCTTGGGGGTGCGAAATATTGTGGGCTACAACCGCAAGGTGAAGGCTGCAATTGATGCGGGCAAACCCTTGGATGACCCGTTGTTCATCCCGCTGCCGGGAGAGGACGTAGATCCACCTCAACTCGAGACGATTCCCTATGTGGTAGTTATCGTCGACGAGTTTGCAGATCTGTTAATGGTGGTCGGGAAAAAGATTGAGGAACTCATCACCCGAATCGCCCAGCGGGCCCGAGCGGCTGGCATCCACCTGGTTCTGGCAACTCAGAGACCTTCAGTCGATGTGGTTACAGGATTGATCAAGGCAAATATTCCGACCAGAGTCGCATTTCAGGTGTCGTCGCGTGCCGATTCACGCACAGTGCTCGATCAAATGGGGGCTGAACAACTACTGGGTCACGGCGATATGTTATTTTTGCCGCCGGGCACGGGGTTTCCCATTCGGGTCCATGGCTCATTTGTCTCGGATCAGGAAGTTCACCGAGTGGCAGACGAGTTGCGAAGCAGCGGCGAGCCGGAGTACCTGGAAGCGGTGGTTGATAACACCGCGCTCGGAGATTCTGTATCGGTCGAGGGTTTGGGAGGCAGCGACAGCGGAGAAGATGACCCACTTTATGATAAAGCTTTATCTTTTGTCACCGAAACTCGCCGAGCCTCAATATCATCGGTTCAGCGCCATCTACGGGTCGGCTACAACCGCGCAGCCAGAATGGTAGAAACAATGGAAGCGGCCGGTGCTGTAGGGCCCCTCGAAAACGGCAAGCGGGAGGTACTGGCTCCGCCCCCACCACAATGAAACAGAATTTAGTGTCAACGATCAATAGAGCCTGGTGTCGGTTTCTTATGTTTGGACTGGCCGGTACGGTGCTGGGCTTTGTCCCAATGCCAGCGGCTTTGGCTGATGAGGATTTACTGGAAGATTTTTTTGTTAAGGTTCGCACACTGCAGGCTGATTTTCATCAGGTTGTTCTGGACGAAGATCTTGCGCCATTGCAGGAGACTTCCGGGCGCATGTGGCTTGCCCGACCAGGCCGATTTCGGTGGAGTTATGGGCAACCGGTAGAGCAAGAGGTGTTGGCAGATGGCGCACGTCTTTGGGTCTATGACGTTGGGCTTGAACAGGTGATCGTTCGAAATCAGTCAAAAACCCTGGGCAATACCCCAGCGGCGTTGCTCGCCGGTGAAGATAAGCCCGGTGATTCCTATTTGATAGAGTATCTCGGCAAACAGGGTGCAATCTCGTGGATTACTCTTTTTCCCAAAGATTCCTCCGCACCCTTTTCTCAGGTTCAGCTCGGGTTTGAAAATGGCGAGTTGCGTCTGGTGCAGATGCTGGATCAGTTAGATCAGATTACCCGGCTCCGGTTTGATAACGTTATCGTCAACGATCAATTGCCGCAAGATCTTTTCAGACTGAACCTGCCCGCAGGGGTTGACGTAATCCAAGAGGAGCTTTGACAAGGTGCTTCATTATCTTGTGATTGGTGCCGGCGGCGCATTAGGCGCGATGCTGCGATTTTTCGCCCACACCCGGATTTCGACCTTAACAGGGCCTGGATTCCCCTGGGGCACCTTGCTGATCAATATCAGCGGCTCGTTTCTTCTGGGCGCCCTGGTGGTTATTCTTAGCGCGCGAGGGCCGGCCGTAGATCTTCTACGCAGCGGCTTATGTATTGGACTATTGGGTGGGTTTACTACATTTTCTGCCTTTTCGGTCGAAACCTTGACCCTGCTTGAGGCCGAGCAATGGCAAAGAGCCCTGGTGAATATCGTATCCAGTGTATTGTTGTGCCTGCTTGGTGCCGCCGCTGGCGTTGCGGCCGCTCGTCAATTTTAAACAACAAAAAAGTAAGGAAGGAAATGCTCGACCCACAACTTTTGCGCAATGATCCCGAAGGGGTAGCTGGCTCTCTGACACCGCGAGGTTTCGCTCTCGACGTACTGCAGTTTGCCGAACTCGAAAACCGAAGAAAGTCTCTCCAGACGCGCCAGCAAGAGCTTCAAGCTGAGCGCAATCGTTCGGCTAAGGAGGTTGGGCAGGTGAAAGCCTCCGGCGGTGATGCCGCCGAACTTATCGCACAGACGGCCGGGCTTGGAGAGGAGATCGCCAGTGTTGAGTCGAGCCTTGAGGAGGTGCGCCGTTCGCTGGATCAGATTGTTCGAGAGATCCCGAATATCCCACATGGCAGTGTTCCGGCTGGCGACAGCGAAGCGGATAACATTGAGCAAAGGCGTTGGGGCACGCCGCCGGCTTTAGCCTTTGAGCCGCTGGACCACGTCAGTTTGGGTACCGGCCTTGGGATGATGGATTTTGAATCTGCGACGCGCTTGACCGGAAGTCGATTCGTGGTCCTAACAAATAGTATCGCTCGAATGCACCGCGCGCTTATTCAGTTCATGTTCGATGTGCACACCCTCGAGCACGGGTATGAGGAGACCTACGTTCCTTACCTGGTGAATGCCGAATCGCTTTTCGGTACAGGACAACTGCCCAAATTTGCCGCTGATCAATTTATGACGACGGGAGATCCACCTTACTACTTGATCCCTACCGCTGAAGTGCCGGTCACTAACCTTTTTGCCGGTGGCATCCTCAATGCAGAAGAATTGCCAGTCAAGCGCGTCTGCCATACACCCTGTTTTCGACGTGAGGCCGGGTCTTATGGTAAGGACACCCGGGGGATGATCCGCCAGCACCAGTTCGAGAAAGTGGAGCTGGTGCAGGTAGTAGAGCCGGATAAATCCTGGGAAGCACTGGAGGAGTTAACCGGGCACGCCGAAGTCATTCTTCAAAAGCTCGAATTACCGTATCGCGTCGTAACTTTGTGCAGTGGCGATCTGGGATTTTCGGCCGCCAAGACCTACGATCTAGAGGTGTGGCTTCCAGGGCAACAGTGCTATCGAGAGATATCGTCCTGTAGTAACTTTGAAGCTTTTCAGGCACGACGAATGCAGGCGCGCTGGCGTAATGCCGCTACCGGAAAGCCGGAACTGGTGCACACCCTAAATGGCTCGGCTTTAGCGGTGGGGCGAACACTGGTAGCGATTATAGAAAACTACCAGGATGAATCGGGGGCGGTCCGTATTCCCAGTATCCTCCAGCCTTACATGGGTGGAGTCGAGAGTATCACCCCCTAATAAAAAGCCCCGGCGGGTGCCAGGGCTTAAATGAAACACGTTCGGGTGGAATCAGTCGTCGCCGCCAAATATCCCAAGAATCTGCAACAGGCTCAGAAACAGATTGTAGATCGCTACGTACAGCGTGATCGTAGCCATGATGTAGTTGGTCTCGCCGCCATGAATGATCGCGCTGGTCTGATAGAGAATCAGGCCGCTCATCAGCAGAATAAACATTGCCGAGACGGCTAGCGAGAGCGCCGGAATACTGAAAATGACGGCTCCAAGGCCCGCCAGAAAGGCAACCAGAATACCGGCGAATAGCATTCCGCCTAAAAAGCTGAAATCCTTTCGGGAAGTTAGCGCGTAGGCGGACAACCCCACGAATATCAGGCCGGTGCCCGCAAGGGCTGTCATCACCAGCTGGTCGCCGTTGGGCAGTGAATTAACGTACATACTGATGATCGGGCCGAGGGTCAGGCCCATGAATCCGGTCAGGGCGAAGACAAAGACCAGGCCCAAAGCAGAGTTACGAAAACGCCTTGCCGCAAACATCAGTCCAAAGTAGCCGATGAGCGTGATAACAAGTCCGGGGTGGGGCCATTGCATCATCATGGATAGGCCGGCCGTAGCGCCACTGAAGAGCAGCGTTGCTGACAGTAGAGCATAGGTGTTCCTGAGGACTTTGTTGAATTCCACGCCTTGTACGGCAGGGCGGGTCGCGCTGAGGGTTTGACGGTTGATCATCGTGCGAAGGCTCTCCATAAGTTCGATTGGAATAAAAAGTACAAGTTTTATCTGGGGTAATTATGCCAGATTTCAAGGTCCACTGCGGTGTCAAAGCTTGGGGTTAGCGTGATCGAAACCTTATAATTCGAAGCAGTATCGGTTTCGGTCTGTCTTGGACCGACCCCACGGAGAGGTGGCAGAGTGGTCGAATGCGGCGGTCTTGAAAACCGTTGAACTGAAAGGTTCCGGGGGTTCGAATCCCTCCCTCTCCGCCACTACGCTTTCGCTAAATCAACCGGAGCATGGCGTTAGCCCTCCGGCTTGTCCTTTTTGAGCGGATTCGTAGCACACAAGGAAAATTCATCAAGCCGTTCCCAGTGCTGCGCCTGTTGATCTTTTTCGAAATGAAATCGCAGCTGGTGAGATCACCGTGCAGTCAAACCGCTCAAACCATAAGACGGGGCGATCGATGAATCCGCCCAGATGCTTGAGTTAGGAAGATATTTGATTGATCATTTTTTTCCAAGTCCGCAGTTCCGGACCCAGTCGCAATAACGAGACGCAGTGCAATCCTTAACCAGTCGGGCCAGGCGGCCCAGCGCATTACCACGGTTCCAGGGCACTGGCCAGTCATGGCGTGATTATCGTTTATGTCAGGGTGCATAAACGCTCCTAGTCGGTGTCGGTGCAAAGAGGTAGCTCAGTTACGTCGTGCACAGATTACTGAGGACTAAGCCTCTCAGAGCCGATCTCGAAGGCTGTAGTACAGCATACCGGCGACAAGCCCGGGCCAACGTAGCAGCGTCCCGCCGGGGAAGCGGGGCTGGGGCAAGCGAGCAAACAGGTCGTAATCCTCCATTGTCCCGGTGATAGCCCTCGCTACGAGGTGGCCGCAATAACCGGCCATCACGACCCCGTGTCCAGAGAAGCCTTGCGCATAATAGATATCCCCGTCGACCCGTCCGACACTGGGCATTCGGTTCAACGTAACCGCTAGGGTGCCGCCCCAGCCGAAGTCGATCTTTTTGTCGGACAACTGGGGAAACACGTTAAGCATGTGTTTACGCACGAACGAGGGGATGTCTGCGGGGAACCGTCGCCGGTAGCTCTCGCCACCGCCAAAAAGCAGGCGTGTGTCCGTGCTCAGTCGGTAGTAATTGACCACGAAACGAGTGTCGGCAACGGCAACGTTCCCGCGAATCAGTCTCTGGGCCGCTTGTTCTCCAAGGGGTTCGGTGGCGATGATGTAGTTGTTGATCGGCATGATCTTGCCAGCGAGACGCGGATGAAGCCGCTCAAGATAGCCGTTGCAGGCCAGCAGAACGCTCTTGGCGGTCACTTGCCCCGAGCCACAAACAACCCTATGGCCGGTGCCCGTCGGCTCGATCGTGGCGGCCTCAGTTCTTTCATAAAGTTGTGCGCCATGATCAAGCGCGGCTCGTGCGATTCCCAAAGCGTAGTTGAGGGGGTGAAGATGCCCCGCGCTCCGGTCCAACAGACCACCGAAATAGATCGATGTGTCTATGTGCTCACGCATTGTTGATCGGCTGATCGGGTCACACTCCAAATAGCCATATTTCTGCCTAAGGTGGTCGCAATAGCGGTGCAGATGATCGGCGTGAGAGGGTTTGGAAGCTGCGCTGATATGCCCCCAATTCAGGTCGCACTCAATATCATAGTGTTCCACCAGGTCGCAAAGAAATCGCTTTCCGGCTTGGGCAGCGCTCCAGAGGCGCTTAGCATCGTCGTCACTGACCATGCTTTCGAGTTCGAACATGTCCTTTCTTTGGCCGCTTCCAATCTGTCCTCCATTGCGTCCCGAGGCGCCCCAACCGATGCGTCGAGACTCAACTAGTGCAACCCGGTATCCGGCGCGACTGAGCGTGAGTGCAGCAGCGAGGCCAGTGAACCCGCCACCCACAACACAGACGTCTGCGTCGATCGATTCCTCAAGGGTCGGGCAGTTTGGAAGGGTGTGCGCAGTGGCGGCGTACCACGAGCGAATGTGGTCGGCGTTGGGCTTAGTAGAGCGATTCATTGGTTCGTATTTCGACTCTTGCGTGGCCTCGACGCAAGAGTTGATAATAACCGCTATGCCCTTTTTCGACGAGTCGCCTCAATGAAGGCCTTCCTGGTTAGTGCCAAAGAATTACATGGTCGTAATTTGGACGGATCGGTGCAGATTTTTGATTGTCGTTTTGCCTTGAATGATCCAGATGCCGGTCGGGCTGCGTTTGAGGGCCGAGGTATACCTGGGGCGAATTATGTCGACCTCGAAAAAGACCTTTCAGGAACCATTGGGGCCGATACCGCCCGCCATCCACTTCCATCGCCCAACGCCTGGCTCACAAAGGTGGCTCATCTGGGTTTGAACCCCGACAAGATGGTAGTTGCCTACGACGATGGTCACGGCGTGTTCGCCGCGCGCCTGTGGTGGATGTTGTCCTGGGCAGGCCTTCAGAATATTGGTCTTCTCGATGGGGGATTTGCCGAATGGTCTCGCCTTGGCCTACCCGTTGAGGCCGGCGATGAGTCCGTTGTTGCCGAGCCCGCAGAATTTGTCGGGCTGTTTGATCACAGTCGATATGTGGATGCCGACTATGTCTTTGCCCATCTGGATAGCGAAGAGGCCTTGATTGTTGATGCTCGCGAGCCAGAGCGGTATCGGGGCGAGAAAGAGCCGCTGGATAAAAAGGCCGGTTGCATTCCGGGAGCCATTAACCGACATTTCGTGAAAAACCTGTCGCAGGGACTGTTTAAGTCATCCGATCAACTCGAAACCGAATTCAAACAGCTCTTGGATGGTGTTGAGCCGAGTAGCGTTATTCACAGTTGCGGGTCCGGGGTTACCGCCTGCCACAATCTTTTTGCCATGGAATATTGCGGCCTTGAGGGCTCGCGCCTGTATTCTGGATCCTGGAGTGATTGGATACTGGATCCTAGCCGGCCGATTCAAACCGTGACGACCTAGAGCGCGCTGAGCACCTCGCTTATGCTTTGTTTGGCATCGCCAAAGAGCATCCGCGTGTTTTCCCGGTAGAACAACGGGTTGTCGACCCCGGCATAACCTGTGGCCATGCTTCGTTTAAGCACGATCGTGGTGGCCGCCTTCCAAACCTCCAGAACAGGCATCCCGGCGATTGGACTGTCAGGGACTTCCTGGGCAGCAGGGTTCACAATATCGTTGGCACCGATCACCAACACAACGTCTGTGGTCGGAAGATCTCCATTGATTTCGTCCATTTCCAGGACACTGTCGTAGGGTACTTTGGCCTCAGCCAGAAGGACGTTCATATGGCCGGGCATGCGCCCAGCAACCGGATGAATGGCAAAGCGAGCGGTCACGCCACGGGTTTTGAGTGCGTCTACCAGTTCGGACACCGGATGCTGGGCGTGGGCGACGGCCATCCCGTAGCCGGGCACGATTACGACGGTTTTCGCCGAGGTGAGTAATTCAGCCGTTTCATTGGCTGATACTGCTACCGTCTCTCCACCAGTCTCTATGGTACCGCTGCTTGCTTTGGGCGTTCCAAAACCGCCCAGGATTACTGAAATAAACCGACGGTTCATTGCGCGACACATAATGTAACTTAAGATCGCTCCACTGCTGCCCACCAGGGCGCCGGTGACAATGAGAAGATCATTGGCAAGCATGAACCCGGTCGCGGCTGCAGCCCAACCGGAATAGCTGTTCAGCATCGAGATAACAACGGGCATATCGGCACCACCAATAGCCAGCACCATGTGGATGCCAAAAATCAGCGCCAGAATCGTCATTGCCAGTAGAGGCCAGATTCCACCATTAATTGAGTCCGCGCCAACGAAACAGTACCCCAGCCAAGCGCAGGCTGTCGCAACGGCCAGGTTCAATATATGTCGCCCGGGAATGAGCACCGGTCGACTGGTTAGGATTCCCTGAAGCTTGCCAAATGCCGCGACCGAACCGGTAAGGGTTATCGCGCCGATCAGAATGCCAATAAAGATCTCCACATCGTGAATGGTCTTTTCGGCCCCAATGAAGTGGCCAGCCGGGTCAAGGTAAGAGGCAAAACCTACCAGGACGGCAGCCAGGCCGACAAAGCTATGCAGCATCGCAACCAACTGGGGCATGGCCGTCATTTCTACCCGCGCCGCAACAAACCCTCCGGCCGCACCACCAACAGCCATCAATGCTATTACTAGGGTATAACTAACCGGAGTGCTGCCAATTAGCGTCGCGCCGATCGCAAGAGCCATTCCGGCAATTCCGAAAAGATTGCCACGTTGTGCGCTCTCTTGGTTGCTAAGACCCCCAAGACTCAGGATAAAGAGGATTGAGGCGGCTATGTAGGCCGCAGAAATTATTCCACTTGACATCAGGATTCCCGGCGAAACATCCGCAGCATTCGTTGAGTGACCCAAAAGCCGCCGAAAACATTGATGCTGGCCACCAAAAGCGCGAGCGCGGCGAGAAACATGACGATCCGCGAGTCGGAACCCATCTGCAATAAAGCGCCAATAACGATTATTCCACTGATGGCGTTGGTGACACTCATCAATGGGGTGTGCAGTGCCGGCGTCACGTTCCAGACTACCTGCCAACCAACAAATATGGCAAGCACAAAAACAGTGAAATGCCCCATGAACGAGGGTGGGGCAACCACGCCTAGGCCCAGAACAAGCCCGACGACTGCAGCTAATGCGATCAAGGTCTGCGCTGTTGACTTTTTTGGCGCACCTTCAAGATGGGCGGAAGATTCAGCGCCATTCGCCGGTGGCGCTTTTGGCACAGCAGAAACACGCGGAGGTGGGGGCGGCCAGGTAATCTTTGCATCCTTTACCACCGTCATCCCGCGAATAACTTCATCATCCATGTCGACGTTGATCTGGCCGTCTTTTTCCGGGCTCAGATCTGCCAGCAGGTGAGTCACGTTGTTGCCGTAGAGCAGGCTTGACTGTGCCGCCATGCGGCTGGGAAAGTCGGTGTAGCCAATAACTGTAATGCCATCGATCAGCGCCGCTTCGCCCGGTCGAGTCAGTTCACAGTTTCCACCTTGTTCAGCAGCAAGGTCGACAATCACGCTGCCGACCTTCATCGCGCGGGCGGTGTCAGCAACAATTAATTTGGGCGCGGGCTTTCCCGGGATGAGAGCGGTCGTGATAATGATATCGACCTCTCGCGCCTGCTCGGAAAAAAGCTGCATTTCAGCCGCGATAAATTCCTCACTCATTATCTTGGCATAACCGCCTTGACCGGAGCCGTCTTCCTTAAAATCAAGCATTAGGAACTCCGCTCCCATGCTCTCAACCTGTTCTTTAACCTCTGGACGAGTGTCGAAGGCTCGCACAATCGCACCCATGGCGCTTGCCGCGCCAATCGCCGCAAGCCCTGCAACGCCGGCCCCAATGACCAGTACCTTGGCTGGCGGAATTTTTCCTGCAGCCGTAATTTGGCCGGTGAAAAAACGGCCGAAATGATTCGCGGCCTCGATCACGGCGCGATAGCCCGCGATGTTGGCCATGGAGCTCAAGGTATCGAGTTTCTGTGCGCGGGAGATCCGAGGCACAGCATCCATTGCCAGGGTGGTCACGCCCGCGCTGGAAAGGAGTTCAAGTAAAAGAGGGTTTTGCCCGGGTCCAATGAGGCAGATCAGGGTTTTGGCATCATTGAGAAGGGCGATTTCGGCCGAAACCTGGCTTGAGGAAGCTTGCTCTGGGGCCCGGATCTTTACAATGATATCGCTGGTGTCCCAAAGCGCCTCTTTGGATCCAGCAACCGTCGCACCGCCAGCAAGATAATCGTTATCGGTAAAGCCAGCAGCTTCCCCTGCGCCGCTTTGAATCTGAACCCCAAAGCCAAGCCCAATGATTCTAGGGATTGTTTCTGGGGCGATAGCAACGCGTTTTTCACCCAGCGCGCTTTCAGTCGGTATACCAATGATCATAGGTCGTGGTGCTCTACTCGGAGGGGGCGGACGCTTAGGAAGGCTTCGGATTGTCGCGTAAACGGCATCCGCCGGCAACTTTTGGGCTATCTAAAAGTAGGGCCGGTGTGGATAGAGCACTGGCAAGAATGGGATAGAACGCCCAGAATTGTTACCTACTGCTCTAATTCCGGTATCCTTCGGATTCCCAGATTGTTTTTAATCGGTCACAACGAATGGTAGAAGTCGGTGAACTGAAGGCCCGCCTTAAGCAGATGCTGATGCGGATCGGTGCGCTTAGGGGGTATCTTTGACTACGACGGGCGCAAAGAACGCTTGGAAGAGGTATTGCTTCGTCTCGAAGACCCGGACATCTGGAATGTTCCCAAGGAAGCCCAGAAACTCGGGCAAGAACGTGCCAGCCTCGAGGCCACAGTAACGCTGTTAGATAGCCTAGATCTACGAGCCCATGATGCCCGCGACTTCCTTGAACTCGCTCTTGAGGAAGGAGATACTGAGTCAATTGAAGGGATTGAGGTAGATTCCTTACAGATTGAGACACAACTTGAGAAACTTGAATTTCTCCGAATGTTCTCTGGAGAGTTGGACTCGGCGAGTGCGTTTGTGGACATTCAGGCGGGCTCCGGCGGGACCGAAGCCCAGGATTGGGCCGAGATGTTGCTGCGAATGTATCTGCGTTGGGCGGAAAGCGAACACTTGGCTGCCGAATTAGTCGAGCGCTCGGGTGGCGAAGTAGCGGGAATCAAGAGCGCCACAGTACATATTCAAGGAGAGTACGCTTTTGGAAAATTGCGCACCGAGACAGGGGTCCACCGCTTGGTGCGAAAATCTCCATTTGATTCCGGAAATCGTCGGCATACGTCTTTTGCCTCCGTATTCGTTTATCCAGAGATAGACGATAGCATCGAGGTAGAGATTAATCCTGCTGACCTTCGTGTCGATACCTACCGCGCAAGCGGTGCCGGGGGGCAGCATGTCAACCGAACCGATTCGGCAGTGCGCATTACTCATCTTCCAACAGGGATTGTCGTACAGTGTCAAAATGATCGCTCGCAGCACCGTAATCGCGCTGAAGCGATGAATATGCTTCGAGCCCGTATGTACGACGCACAAGTTCGTGAAAAGCGGCAGCAGCAGCAGGAACTCGAGGATTCCAAGGCGGATATTGGGTGGGGTAGCCAGATACGTTCTTACGTGCTGGATCAGTCACGAATAAAAGATTTGCGTACTGGCGTTGAGACAGGTAACACGCAGGCGGTACTCGATGGCGGGCTTGGAGTGTTTATCGAAGCCAGTTTGAAAGCTGGCCTTTAAAGGATCGTATAACTCATGAGTAAAACTGACGAAAATGAACAAGTCACCCAACGCAGGGCGAAGCTTGATGCGCTACGGCAGACCGGGGAGGCGTTCCCCAACGACTTTCGGCGTAGCCATGATTCAGGTGCTATATGTACAGCCTATCGAGATGCGGATGGCGAGACACTCGAGGACGCCGCTGTAAAAGTAAGCATCGCCGGGCGCTTGATGACTCGTCGGATTATGGGTAAGGCTAGTTTCGCGAATATCCGCGATGAGTCTGGCGATATCCAGATCTATGCCCAGCGCGACCGCTTGCCGGAGGAAGTCTATAACGAGGTTTTTAAAAAGCTCGATCTGGGCGATATCGTTGGGATTGAGGGGACCCTCTTTAGGACCCGTACCGGTGAACTAACAGTCAACGTAGACTCGTTGCGTCTGCTGGTTAAGGCGCTACGTCCATTGCCCGAGAAGTACCACGGCCTGACCGATATTGAGACGCGCTACCGGCAGCGCTATGTGGATCTACTAGTCAGTCATGAATCCAAAGAGGTGTTTCGAAAGCGGGCAGCTACCGTAACTGCGCTTCGCGCCTTTCTCGATCGACGAGGATACCTCGAGATCGAATCACCCATTATGCAGCCAATACCTGGCGGCGCTAACGCCCGGCCTTTTGTGACCCATCACCACGCCCTTGATGTGGATCTGTACCTTCGGGTTGCCCAGGAGCTTTACATTAAACGATGCCTGGTCGGCGGGTTTGAGCGGGTTTACGAGCTGAATCGAAATTTTCGAAACGAAGGCTTGAGTACCCAGCATAATCCTGAATTCACTATGCTGGAATACAACGAAGCCTACGTTGACTTTAATGACTACATGGATCTCACAGAAGAAATGTTGCGTGAGGTTGCTGTCGAAGTGGTCGGCGACTCGTGTTTAACCTACCAGGGAAGCACCATTGACTTTGGCACCCCTTTTGCAAGGTTATCAATGTCAGCGGCAGTTTGTAAATACAACACTGATCTGTCTGAGGCCGACTGCGCGGATTCACAAGCTCTGGCACGTTGCGGCCAGCGTGCGGGTCTTAAGCTTGATGCCAATAAATCTGCAGGTGGGTTGCTGTTAGATATTTTTGAAGAAACAGTCGAGAGCAATCTGATTTCGCCCACTTTTATCACAGGTTATCCCGCAGAGGTCTCGCCGTTGTCTCGACGCCAGGAATCCAACCCTGAATTGACAGACCGGTTTGAGCTTTTCGCCGCAGGGCGTGAACTGGCTAACGGGTTCTC
>Ga0209360_1000688_pt1 | contig 26129 bp, 19 predicted proteins | sample SaaInlV_130m_DNA_3_FD_184651 | JGI IMG/M metagenome (GOLD analysis project Ga0209360, IMG submission 184651) | Marine microbial communities from expanding oxygen minimum zones in the Saanich Inlet - SI037_S3LV_130m_DNA (SPAdes) (version 2) | ecosystem: Environmental > Aquatic > Marine >... | reverse complement strand
TTGAAAGTACATAATAAGGTTCCGAAAAAAATTATTTTTGCCAGCACCATATCTATCTATGGTGAAAGATTACAGAAAAATACGTATTCAGAAAACACTAAGACATTCCCTTTTAGTCCCTATGCCATCACAAAATTAGAAACTGAAGAATATTTACTAAATAATTATGGTACCCAGTCTTGGGTTCTTAGACTAGCTCCAGTTTATGCACCAAAATTCTTATTAAACATCCAACGTCGTACTAAAATGGGTGGAATGAGCTACAGAGTTGGTAAAGGGACTGCGAAACTATCTTTATGTAACATGAAGAATATAGAGTCAGCAGTTGAGGGGATTCTTAACAATAAGGTGCCTGCTGGGGTATATAATATCTCTGATGAAATAGACTATACCTATAATGATTTATTAAAACATGTAAATGCGGAATGGATTATTCCAATTCCAACATTATTTATGAAAGGGTTATATGGGTTAGGTAAATTAATGAATAATGTTTTTTTGAAAGAAAATGTGACCAAACTTGTTTCAGACAATATTTTTCCATCAGATAAAATCAGTAAATATATTTCTCTTACCGCTACATTAGATGGTTGTAAAGTTCTATTAAACCAACGGTAAGAAAACAAAACGGTATCCATTTTTGGATATAAAAATGACCTCATTTTAAAAGTGGTAAATTCTCAATAGAAAATAGCAAATTTTCCCATGACCAAAATTATTAGCATTTTATTATTCATAAGTTTGTCTCCGATATTTGCGCTTGTTGCATTGGCCATAATTATCGATGATGGTTTCCCAGTATTTTTTCGCCAAAGACGAATCGGAATAAATAATGATGAATTTTGGATATATAAATTCAGAACCATGAAAAAAGATACACCAGATATAGCGACTCACTTAGTAAAAGAGGCACGAGACTATAATACTGTCATTGGGCCAATTTTGAGGAAACTAAGTATTGATGAGTTGCCTCAATTAATTAATATTGTTAAAGGTGAAATGGTTTTTGTGGGGCCACGCCCAGCATTATATAATCAAGATAATTTAATAAAGTTGCGTACAGAGAAAAATATTCATAATCTTAAACCTGGTGTCACAGGCTGGGCCCAGGTTAATGGACGAGATGAATTGAGTATCCCAGAAAAAGTAAAATTGGATGAATATTATTTACAAAATAAGTCAATTATTTTAGACATAAAGATACTTTTTATGACAGGATTTCAAGTCATATTTCCCAAAGGCGTTTCTCATTAAACCTATATCATTTAGGGCATTAAAGATTTCAAATAAAATTTACCATTTTGGTATAATTATTGTTTCAATTGCATTTATTTTTTCACAATCTACCATAAATAATAACAGTAGGGGAATATTATCACAGATTAACACCCAATTAATAAACCAACCCGTATTAAATGGCACACAAAAATCAAAATATAATATTTCTTTTAATATAAATACAGTCTCAAATAGTGGCCACCCTAACTTAGATAATTATGCGGAATTGTTTGTTCCTGGGTCTTCTGCAAAATTATTGAGCGCCCGGCTAGAATATGCTACACCATGGTTATCCTTATCTCTTGAACCTTACACTATTTCTTATAATGGCAATTTTAGCAATGACCCTGTTTCTGGCACCTTTAATTCAACTAATAACCATTATATCAATAATTATGCCGGTAAAACAAAAATAGGGTTCCGTCAATCCAGTTTGGTCCTGCATTATAATGGGATTGGTATTGGTTACGGCAATATGAGTCATTGGTGGGGGCCCGGGTTTCATTCTGCATTGGCTCTATCATCTAATGCTCCTAGCCAGGAGACATATTCTTTAGGTACATTTAAAGATATACGAGTGGGCCAATTTTCATTTGGGTCACAAATAATTGCCATGCCGTATGAAAGTACGGCTGGGTCGAAGCTCTATTTTTCTGGCTTAAAAGCTCATGTTTCTCACCATTCTAAATCTGCAATCATTTCCTTAGGGCTACACCGAACATATTTATCTGGTGATTTTGAGAATCTATCATCCACCACCGTTTTTGCAAGTAGTTGGTCCTTAATGGATGCAGCCCGATTAGTGGTTGAACCCCTTTTTGGCCAAAGTAAAAAAGATTTAAGTTACACCCAACCGGGCACCCCCGGGTTCGATGCCTGGGATGAATTGCTCACCGGTTTTGTAAAAATTTCATTCCCACAATCCGGTTTAGTGATTTATGCTGATGTGGCCAGCGATGATAATAGAGGAAATTTGACCGACCTCAAAGCCCATTGGGACCATACATTGGGATATCAACTGGGGTTCACTAAACATTCAAAACTCAATCAGTATAATGTATTTACAGGCGCAGAATATTTAACAACGCGCATTTCCAATACATTTAATCCTAAATTTTATAGGGGATATGAACCCCCGAATTACTATGCGAAACCAATTTATGATTATTTCACCTATCAGGGGCGACGTATGGGGGCCCACTCCGGTTCTTCTTCCGACGATTTAATTTTTATGTTGGGCTTCAGTAATGATATCTCCACCACACTTATGTCTTATAATAAAGAGCGCCATGGCATTAAAAGCATGACCTACCCCGAACTTAAAACAGAATATGTTTTAACCTATCACCGTAAAATCACATCCCACCAAACTGCCTTTATTACCCTCGAATATGAACACATTAAAAACTGCGGTTTTGTTCAAAATAATATTTCCATCAGCAAACTCATCTGGCTCGGCTACTCCTTTGCTATTCAATAAAAAAATGTTATTCTCTCAATAAATTTGCGAATCTATTCTTGCCCCTCGTAGATTTATCGAAGAGGGGTTCCTTATCAATTAACTAATAAAATGGCATTAGAATCAAAATGAAGAGCTTTAATCCTAAGGACCTATTAATTAAAATCCCCCTTTCCAAATCTTGTCTACCCGGCTCCTTGAGACGGGCCCGCCTTTGGCGTGGGATATAATAAACTTTGGAGCTTTTCTCTTTACTCACCCTCGCTTTTTGCGGGGGGACGCAATCTCCTTATCTGTCTTCTGATCTTTAATCTCTCCTTACTCATCACACATCACTTTTTTCTTTTCTTCTTTCTTGCTCCCCAGCCTGCCCCATCCCGATTTATCGGGAGGGCTGGCAGGGAATAATAGCATAGTTTATTATTTTATCTTTTCTTGTAAATGCGGTAAATAAACCCTATAATCACCGCAAATAATGCGGTAAATAAAATGTGGATACATGAACATAGAAAGTGGCCGGCATTTCTTTGGAATGCTAAAAAACTCACGTCTAAACTTGCAAATATCAGACATCACCAAGGTCGCCTCCTTGGGAGGATGGAAGGGTTGGGCTTTGCGCTACAGCGTGAGGCCAATCTCAGCACCCTTACAAATGATGTGGTCATGTCATCAGCTATTGAGGGAGAAAACCTTAACCCGGAAGAGGTGCGCTCATCAATTGCTCGCCGTTTAGGTATTGATATTGCAGGGATGCGTCCTGCGGGTCGTCATGTTGATGGCATGGTTGAAATGATGCTTGACGCCACACAGAAATTTACAGAGTTACTCACAGAAAAACGTTTATTTGATTGGCATGCAGCACTCTTTCCAACAGGTCGCAGCGGAATGAACCCCATTACAGTAGGCGGTTGGCGCACAATAGATTCGGGTCTAATGCAGGTAGTATCAGGTCCCATTGGACGAGAGAAAGTTCATTTTGAAGCACCCGCCGCAGATCGACTCAAACAAGAAATGGCATTATTCCTCAACTGGTTTAACGCAATAGATGATATTGATCTAGTACTAAAATCCGGGATTGCTCACTTATGGTTTGTCACAATTCACCCATTTGAAGATGGCAACGGCCGTATTGCAAGAGCCATTTCAGATTTGACATTGGCACGAGCAGATGGTGTATCCGAGAGGTTTTATAGCCTTTCAACACAAATTGAATTCGAGCGAAAGGATTATTACCGCCACCTTGAGAGGCAACAGGGTGGTACGCTGGAAATTACAGAATGGTTGGTATGGTTCTTAGATTGTTTGGAAAACGCGCTTTTCAATGCAGAAAAATCGTCGGAAAAGGTCCTGTATAAATCGCAGTTGTGGGATAAAATCAATCAGCATTCTGTCAATAAACGACAACGTCTAATTATTAATCGGATGCTTGAAGATAACTTTATAGGCCATATAAATACCTCAAAGTATGGTAAGTTGGCCAAGTGTTCATCAGACACAGCATTACGAGATATTCAGGAATTAAAGAATCGAGGCATTTTAATTCAGAACCCAGGCGGCGGTCGCAGTACAAGCTATAGATTAAAACGGGTTATAGATTAGTTGATTTTCTATTGTGGTTATTACGGTTGCTTGAAATGCTTAACTTGGGAATTAGATCCTACCCTCAAAAAGCAAGCGGGGATCTTTTCCCCCTGTCATTACGAGGAGGCGCATGCAACGACGAAGTAATCCCCTTTCCCTGTCCTTCTGATCCCGATTTATCGGGAGAAGAATTTCAAGTATTGTTTAACCCAATTACATGAGACTCTTCACTGTGTTCCTTACAATAATCTGATCTCTGTTTTTTCCCCTCCCAATCAAAATATGAAAAAACACTTTTTCTGTATTAAATTATTCCAAATGCCTGATTAGAAAATCATAATGAAACTGATTTACCGAATATCTGTTCTTTGGCTCCTGCCTTCAATTCTTTCTTCCATTTTATTCGCTGGCAACAAAGTAGAAGCTGACACCTCTCACCAATCTTTCAGTTTTTCCTTCACTAAAAATCCCACGAATAACTCTCAACTAAAAAAGTCCCACTTTATAAAGGGGGATTTACTTGTCCACCCTCGCCGAGCAGGCGGAGGGGGATATCATAATTCTTTTATTTTTTTTCTTCCTCAGGGCACCTTTTGCCAATCGCCACTCAATTCCTCCCCCATCATCAATCAAAAATCATCAATCAAAAATCACTTCTCCCTATCTTTTTCCCAATCATTCTACCTAAACACAAACCTTCCCAACTTAGAAAACCAAAATGGCTATTATTTTCCAAAGGGGTTTGGTTTCATTTCTACCATTCTTTTCCAATATCACCGCAAGCATTTAACACTAACAGCGCAACCTCAAGTGCTATCGAAACGTGAATATGCCATTAAGCTACCTCATAAAGACAAATTATTTTCTGTACTCAATGGTGTACCTTTAAATGATGCTTATAGGTTAAATATAAACCAATTTAGAAACATGGGGTTGCAATTGCATTTTAAAGGGATTTCTGCAGGTTACGGCAATTGGGACCAGTGGTGGGGCCCGGGAATTCATAATAGTTTAGTATTAAGTAATAATACAGAAGGATTCTACCATTATTATGTTGGTACAACTGGGTACCAGCCATTAATTAAAAGTTTTAGCTATAAATTTAAATATATGGTGTCCGATCATATCAAGAATTGGGAGGGTGATGATTATTATTTCTCAGCCTGGTTCTTGAATATTAAATATAACGTACTTGAAATTGGCATGAGCAGAAATGTTTTCAGTGGTGGCTATCGTGATTTGCCTTGGACTTTATCAGATGCAATGACTGTCTTGGTTAATAATAAAAGTAGTAAATACTGGGACACCATCAATGAATATTACCTATTGGCAAATTTTCGTGAATCTGGTTTGAAGATATTTTTAGATATTGGTTTCCCAAATCGATCTTATGCCGGAAAGGATCCCGAAGTCTATTCCGATCATGCCATGGGAAGTAATTTAGGACTAAGAAAACAAGGAGCCTTTGGTTCAGAGTATCTATTATTTGGTTTTGAATATACACGGCTTGTTCAGGGAATATATTACAACATTCTGCCTACGCCCAATTGGTATGATAATATAAAGTATAATTATTCCTCATATAAAGGCAGAAGATGGGCAGCCCACAGCGGCGCCGATTCAGATGACTTTTTAATTTTTATTGGATATAAAGATGAACAAAAAAGTTTTATTTATGGGTTGAACTATGAACGACATGGTGTCACATACCATTTTCCCCCGGAGGTCAAAATTGAATCCCGTATTAATGCCTCATATACAAAGGGGAATACCCAAATTCAGATTATATACGAAAATGAATATTTCGAACATTATGGTTTTGTAGATGTAAATCGCAATGTTTGGGATGAAACATTTGAACCCGGATCTCTTCAACGAACCCATACCCTCCTCATCTCTTTCGAACATACCCTTTCCTTCTAGTCCCCCTTATAAAGGGGGCCCCTTGGGGGGATATAATAAATAATGAGTTTACTTTTCTCTCTTCGCTCCCATCCCGAAAATCGTGATTCAATCCGCCTGCCTGCCGTAGCTCTTGCAACGTAGGCGGGGGATCCAAAACCGGCACCGGTCAACTCATCTATTAAATAATCTCACAAAACCTTCAAGTTCTTTCCCCTTTCTCCCAATAAGTCCCCTCTAGAGAGGGGTGCCCCAAGTATACGGGGTGGGGTGTGTGACAGACATCATTACCCTTCATCACATTTTTTTCATATCAAATCTCCCTTATTAAAGCTTGCCCGCCAGCCTGCCCCATCCCGATTTATCGGGAGGGCTGGCAGGCACTCGAAGAGCAGGCGGAGGGGCCTGCCTGCCGAAGGCAGGGATATAATAATCAATGAGATTGCTTCCCTTCTTTTTTCTGTCATCCCGGGCATGACTCGGGATTCAAAACCCATGTCAGTTACTCCATTTAGTAAAGAATACAATACCCTCCTTCAAACCCTCCCCCCTCGTACGAGGGGGGAATTTAAGGGGGGTGGCAAAAATGCTATTTAGTTCAATATTTTTGGACGTTCCCTTTAACAGGCTCACCATTTCCATTAAAATCTCCCAACCAATCTCCCTTTTTAAAGGGAGATTCACTTGCCTGCCTGCCGAAGGCAGGGATATCCATAAAATGAATTCTCTTTTGTTAATTAATATTACAATCTAGGTCTGACATCATAGTTTGTTTTTTTCTTTCTTTTCTCTGAAATATGACTTCTGATCTCTTCCCTCTGACCTCTTCAACCTCCATTCCACCTATTGTACAACATCTTATTCTCACAGACATATTTCATATTGACATATAATACAAAACCTTTGACATTCCGTCAATAACATGTAATTTTCTCCATGTTTATATTTGCAAAAAACCAAAATAAAAAAATGACTGAATCAGGTTCAATTTTCCACCGTGTGCGTCGGCTCCTTCCTTTTATCCTTTATCTTTTATCCTTTATCTTTATTTATCCTCAAAGCTATCAAGAACTTCAAAAACTTCAATCTGAATATAAAAAAGCACTTGAGCGCCAAGCTCTCCAAAAGCCTGCTGATATTTCAGATGCGGAAAAAATAGCACAAAGCACAGCCCTCCCCGATAAACTAATCTATTCCAGAAAAGACGTTGAATCTTTATTGGCAAACACCGAAAAATTACTTGAACAGCTAAAGTTTTTAGAAGACTCAGCAAAAACGATGCCCTACATTGGTTATGAAATATTTACGCAACGGGATACAATTCCTTTTTGGCAGAATTTGCCAATTCCAAAACATTACAGTCTTGGACCTGGAGATGAGTTAATTATTTCCCTCTGGGGTGAAACAGAAGTACGCAATACAAAGGTAATCAATAGAGATGGACAGATTTATATTGATAATATTGGCATCCTAAATTTGGGTGGAAAAACCGTTGCTGAAGCAAAACAATATATTATTTCAAAATATTCCCATGTCTATTCAACTTTATTAGGAAAGACGCCGAAATCTTTTATTGATATTACCCTAGGCGAGTTGAAATCTGTTAATGTGCACTTTGTCGGTTTTGTTAATATCCCTGGTGTCCATATGATTCATCCTTTTTCCAATGTCATTACAGGCCTTACTCAGGCTGGCGGAGTTAAAAACAAGGGTTCTTTGAGAAATATTCAGGTCATTCGTGATGGGCAAACAATTGGAACCGTGGATGTATATAATTATTTATTTTTAGGGAAAAATGTTGGTGATGTTCGGCTGATGGATCAGGATATTATTTTTATTCCCCCAAGGATATCTACTATTCCTTTAACTGGTCGTGTACGAAATCCCGGTTATTATGAGGTTTCTGAAAATGAATCACTAGATGATCTCATCAGAATTTCTGGTGGTAAAGATATAAGAGCAGCAAAAACGCTATTTGTATTTAAGAATAATAGCGATTCCCAAAACAATGGTTCTCTGGTTAAGGAAAGCCAAATATCAAATTATGAAATATCCGATGGAGATAGTATTCATGTACCAATGAAGCCGGATATTATTTGGTTTGTTCGCATTGAAGGACAAATAAAAAACTCTGGGGAATATCCCTATCAGGCAGATATGAAATTGCAGGATTTAATAAATGCAACTATGTCTATGGATGATTTGGATTTTTCAAAAACTATTGATTTATCCCGGGTAATCATTTATCGAAAAAATCCTTCCGGTTCGAAACCCCTATCAATTACTGTTAATTTGAAGAAAGAAAATATATCTTTAGAAAATGGCGATCATATCATAATTCCCAAATCGAATCGGCTTCAACCCATTGAGTCCATAAAAATTACAGGTGAAATAAAAACGCCTGGAATTTACCCCGTCAATAATTTAACATCGTTGGCTGCCGTTTTGAATTTGGCCGGTGGATATTCCAATCTTGCATTAAAAAATGGAGTTGAAGTTTTTCGGGATTCACTTCAAATTGCTTGGGAAGACGATTCGTTCATCCTAAGCGATGGTGACAGTCTGAATGTATTAAAAAAATCTGGATTAATATTGATTAAGGGAGAGGTCAATGTGCCCGGTTATGTGAGTTATAAAAAAGGACACTCCATTAAAAAATATATTAAACGTGCTGGTGGATATAGCGCCTTTGCTGAAATTCGGGATGTATTGGTTATTCATCCTAATGGAATAGCCATCCCAATTTCAAAGTGGTCCTCACCAAAAGTTTTGGAGGGATCTACAATTATAGTCAATCAAAGAACCTTAAGTGGCTCATCTCGTGGGCCAACAGGATGGCAGGCTTTCTCCCTTATTTCAGCACAGGCGGGTAATGTAGCAACAACCTTGCTTACCTTAATATTATTAATGAATCAATCGAGCACTCCTAGTGGATAAAGAATTAACATTGGGGCAAAAAATTAAGCGCTATCGTTTGATGAATGATATTCGCCAAGAAGATATGGCCGAATCATTAGGGGTCTCCCGTGCCACGCTGATAAACTATGAAAAAGGTCACACAACAATTAATGTTGATGTGTTGGATAGATTAAACGAGACTTTTTCGGATTTTGATTTACAAAATAAGGAAGATAATAAACCTAAAATTATTCAGGACAATATTATTGATTTTGGTGTGTTGTTTTCTGTTATTAATAAAAGTAAAAAGTATATTTTATCAATTACAATAATATTGGCTATAATTGGAACAGGATTTTCTTTTTTGTTCTCAAAATATTATTTAGCACAAGTTTCATTATATCCGGCCAAAAAAGATTATACTCAGGGATTGGGGCAGTTTCAATCTTTGGCCTCAAATTTTGGTATGAGCGTTCCCTCCTCTGACCAGGATTTTAATATTCCTGATGTAGTAAAATCCAATTTAATAGCCAATAAAGTATTAAAAGAAAAATGGTTATCTCGATCCGGTGCAAAGATCAGTTTAATAGAATTATGGGAGTTAGATCAGTCGCCATGGTATTTGTTCTCTTCACCTAATATGGTTGATTACGCATTTGTTAATGAAAAAGCGATTGCAAATTTATTGAATCATGTAACCGTAACAGAAGATAGGCAAACTGGACTCATAAAAATCAATGTAACCTTGGAGGATCCCATTATCGCTGCACAAGTTGCGAATTATATCGGAGAACAAGTTCAGATATATATTCAAAAAGGAAACGCTGCACAAGCTGCTAAAGAAAAATTATTTATTTCAGATCGTTTGGTTATTGTTAAAAATGAGTTAGAATCTATAGAACTTGATTTAAAAGATTTTAAAGAAAGAAACCGAGGTTACGATGATTCACCTGAATTATTTATGGTTTTTTCTAGGCTTTTTAGGGAAGTTGAAGCAAAGAAACAAGTTTACCTAACACTCCAGCAGCAATTAGAATTATCTAGGATTGAAGAGGTAAAACAAACACCTATTTTGCATATTCTGGATCATGCCGTTCCTCCTGCTAGAAAGAGTTCTCCAAATCGAGCGTTATTTTTGGCTTTATCTGCTATATTTGGTTTATTCTCATCTTCTTTAGTCACCATCTTTAAATACTAAAACTTTGAAAATTCTAATAATCTTTTCTCCCAACCAATCTCCCTTATTAAAGGGAGATACACTTGTCCGCCCTCGAAGAGCAGGCGGAGAGGGATATAGTAAATAATGATAAATATTTTATTAAATTTCTATAATTATTTAAACACTACCCCTCAAAAGTCCCACTTTTTAAAGGGGGATTCAGGGGGATATATTAAAAAAATGAAAGTCTTTTCTCTTTCCCCTTTATGCCTCCCAACCAATATCCCGGACTTAAAACCATGAGAAAAATTAAAATATGCGTGCTAGGTGCCGGCAAGTGGGGAAAAAACCACATCAATACCTTATTTAAGTTAAATGCTTTAGGAGGGGTTGTAGAACCGGACCAACAGAAAAGAACAGAAATTCAAAATTTATTCCCCAATGTAAATTGTTTTGATTCATTGGATAATGCATTTCAAACGGACTTTGATGGGTATGTTGTAGCAACACCACCAACTTCTCATTTATCTTTGGCAACCAAAATACTAAAACATGGGAAGCCGGTTCTTGTAGAAAAACCATTAGCCATGTCAGTAGATGAAGCAAATTCAATTAAATCTGTCTTAGATGAAACCAGTGGTCAATTGCTGGTGGGACATATATTATTATTTCATCCAGCAATTATTAAAATGAAATCTATGGTTGAAGATGGCGTTATTGGTAATCTTCAATATATATACAGCAATCGACTGAATTTAGGTGTCGTTCGTAAAGAAGAAAACGTTTTTTGGAGTTTTGCGCCTCACGACATTTCCCTATTTCAACTTTTTTCAAATGATTTTCCCATGGATGTCCATTCTTCTGGCGGAGCCTTTATTCAAAAGAATATTCATGACACAACCATTACTTATTTGAAATATCCCAATGGTGTACAAGGGCACATTTATGTGAGCTGGCTTCACCCATTCAAGGAGCATCGATTAGTGATTATCGGATCCAAAGGATCACTTCATTTTGAGGATTCAGCAGAAAATAAACCATTATTATTTTATGAGAAAGATTCAAATCCTGATATGGAATTATTATCTTTAAAAAATAAACCATCAAGAAAAATAGAGTATGAACAATCACTACCTTTAACAAATGAATTAAAATATTTTATTGATGTAGTTAGAGGTAAGCAAATTGATAAAGCAACTATTGAAGAAGGTATAAATGTTGTGAAAATACTCGAAATGGCCACAAATTCATTAAGCATACCCACCAATTCAAAGTCTCCCGGATCGAAGCTTGCTCGCCGTAATGCAAGGCGGGGGAGATAAAGAGGCTTGCCTGCCCGATCCGTATTTCAATTTATTGAAAGAAGGGGGGCCTGCCGAAAGGTTTTAGGCTGGGCGTCTCAAAACAATGAATTTCACCAATTTTTTTATGGAGGATAAAAAGTGAACCCATTAAATCATTCAATAGCATCTTTAGAAACAAAAATATTATACCAAATTATTCTCCCCCTTATACGAGGGGGAGAGGCCACGCCCATAGGCGGGCCAGAGGGGGTGTAATGAATACAATTGATTTTTTCGTTCATGAAACCGCCATTATTGATTAAAATGATTAGTAATAACCTTAATTCTTTTTCCCTTAATGTCTGCCAGCCCTCAAGGACCAGACTTGGGGGAGAATTACTAGCCTGCTCCCGATCCGCCGGATGGCGGAGGAGGGCTGGCAGGAAGAGGGGATATAATAAATGAAGAACCTCAACCCATATTATGCCCACGATACGGCCATCATTGACGAAAATGTTTCCATTGGTGATAACACAAAAATCTGGCACTTCTCCCACATCCAATCTGGTGCTGTTATTGGCGAAAAGTGTTCATTGGGACAGAATGTGAATGTGGGAAATAATGTTAAAATTGGCAATTCCGTAAAGATCCAGAATAATGTATCTGTTTACGAAGGCGTCGAACTGGAAGATTACGTTTTCTGTGGTCCATCCATGGTATTTACAAATATTATGACACCTCGATGTGAATTCCCTCAAAGAGGGTCTGAATTTTATAATAAAACACTCGTAAAAAAATCAGCTTCTATCGGAGCCAATGCCACCATCGTTTGTGGGAATAGCATTGGGAAATATGCCCTAATTGGAGCTGGTACTGTGGTAACAAAAGATGTTCCCGATTTCGCTCTAGTTCTCGGTAATCCAGGGAAAATTGTTGGATGGGTTGATAAGAAGGGTAGCCGACTTGAATTTGATAAAAAGGGGTTAAGCCAATGCGGGCAATATCACTTTAATGGTTCAATTGTTACGATGAAAGAAGATACTTGAAAATTGTAACAATTCTTGGGGCAAGACCCCAATTTATCAAAGCTTCTGTTGTTTCAGATAAAATTAGTGAAATAGAAAATCTCACCGAAGTCATCATTCATACCGGCCAGCATTTTGACAAAAAAATGTCAAACATATTTTTTGATGAATTGGCTATTCCAAAGCCAAAATATCACTTAAATATAAACCAAATGAATCATGGCGAAATGACGGGCCGGATGCTTTCTGAAATTGAACGAATTCTGGTTGTCGAGGAACCCGATGGTGTATTGGTTTATGGCGATACGAATTCAACCCTCGCGGGTAGTTTGGCCGCAGCTAAATTAAATATTCCTGTATTTCATGTAGAGTCAGGCCTTAGAAGTTTTAATCGCGCCATGCCCGAAGAAATTAATCGTATCGTTACGGATCATATTTCAAGCCAGTTATTTTGCCCAACCCAGAATGCTTCAAATGGACTAAAGGTTGAGGGAATAAAGGAGGGTGTTATATTTTCGGGAGATGTGATGTACGATCTCTTTTGTAAATCAAATAATTTAACAAAAGATTTTAAAAACCCCATAGTATTGGCGACCATTCATCGCCCCGCCAACACCGACAATCCCAATGCATTAAAAGCCATCATTAATGGTCTCGAGGAAATTAATAAAAAAATTAAAGTTGTTTTTCCTGTACACCCTCGAACGGAAAAAAAGATTCAAGAATTTGGACTTCAACCAAAAATAAATATGGTATCACCTTTAAGTTATAAGGAAATCCTCCACCATTTATCTTTTGCGGAAATGGTTATTACAGATAGTGGTGGATTACAAAAAGAAGCATATTTTGCGAAAACAAAATGTATTACAGTAAGATCGGAAACAGAATGGACAGAACTAATTGATATTGGCGTGAATCGACTTTCGGCCCCGTCAGAATTATACGATGCATTTGAAAGTATGAGAGCAAAAAAATGCGATTTTTCACCTCAACTTTATGGTGATGGTAATGCAGGAAGAATTATTGTGGATTCTATTGTGGAATTTATTTCTTCTGGTAAATGTTAATTATATCGTGCAAATAATATTTTATTTTTCCCCAACAATTCTCCCTTGTCAATGGGATACAGAAAAAATCCCCCTTTCCAAAGGGGGTTTGGGGCTTGCCCGCCTTTGGCGCGGGATATAATAAATAATGGAAACCATTATCCTTTCCACTTTTAAAACCAATTGCCCGCCATATTTATCTCCCCCTTATACGAGGGGGAGAATTACTAGCCTGCTCCCGATCCGCCGGATGGCGGAGGAGGGCTGGCAGGAAGAGGGGGTTTATAAACAATGAAATTCTATTCCATCCTTTCGGTCTCTTCCCAGCCATTAAAAATTACTCATCCCTTAAACCTCTGCCCCTTAAGGGGTAAGTTTGTCTGGAGGTCAGTTGAAATAGAAATCTTTATTTCCACGTCCAACCTATTTAGTCATCATTTATTCAGTAACTAAAAATGTGAACGTTAGAACATGATTTCAACAATATTAACAAGTGTTATCTTAATTACTTTCCCTATCCGAAACTCCCCCTTATACGAGGGGGAGAATTTAAGAGGGGGTTTTAATTTGATGAGTTTCTTATGTTTTAAAACTTTAATCCAATTTTTTACATATTATTTATCTAGACTCTAAAATGTAAAAGAATGAACATGATTTCAACAATACTATCAAAAATTCGCCACCCTTTGGTGGCGAATTCTTTTTATTTATATGTGGCACATTTCGCCGATTATCTGCTGGCCTTAATTATACTACCCTTTATTGCCAGGGTGCTTGGTCCTGAGGAATTAGGGTATGTAGGACTGGCCCAAACATTTGGCATATTTATTTTATTAATTATGGAATTTGGGTTTCCTTTAACCGCCACAAGAAAAGTAGCCAGAGAAAAAAATAATCCAAAAAATATAAAAGTATTAATGGGGCAGGTTTTTTCATTCAAATTGTTTTTAATTCCCGTTATTTTAATATTATCAACAATTGTCATTTTGATTGTACCTATTTTCCGTGAAAATCCTCATTACGTCTTCATTGTAGTAATAGGATCTATTTTTCAAGGAATGGCCCCAACTTGGTATTTTCAGGGGATTGAAAAATTAAGTACCGTCGCATTTTCAAAAACAATTTTTCGGCTTCTTGGATTTAGTTTAATCTTCCTGTTTGTTCGTTCAGATCAAGATGGGTGGATTATACTATTAGGATACATGATTTCAAGTGTTTGTATTTGTTTGTATTTATTTAAATATATGGTAAATATTATTGGGCCATTTCACTTAGCAGGATCATCTTCAATTAATATCATGTGGCAAAAATCAAAGTATAGTTTTTTTATTACAATTCTCCCCGTGATATATAACAATATTAGTGTAATCCTTTTGAGTATTGTTGTGAGTCCGATTCAATTGGGTTTTTATTATGGTTCCGCTAGGATTCACCGTGCGTTTAATACCCTTTATGGGCCTGTGGGTCAGGCCTTTTATCCTCGTCTTGCATCAACGGATTCAGGGAATCCTGAAAAAGCAAAACAAATGACAATGAGATTTTTGTGGATATTGCTGACCGTAGGAGCCTTCTTTTTTATAATTTTATATTTTTTTTCAGAATCAATTATCATGATTCTTCTAGGTAAAGAATTCTTATTTGCAGCGAATACACTAAAAATATTTGCTTTTGTACTTCCCATAACGGCTGTTACCCACGTTTTAGGTCGCCAATGGTTAATGGTTCGGGGGAATGATAGTCAATATTTTAAAATATTATTAATAGCGTCCATGATAGGGATTATCTCTATTTATATTCTAATAAAATCCTTTGGAATTTTAGCAATACCCTTATCACTAATTTTTTATGAACTGGTTACTGTTTTATTAATATTGGGTTTTTTAAGAAAAGTAAAATAAGTTTATGATTCGTTCGTTTAATATGAAGACAGATACACTTATCCATATGATGATTGGTTCAGCAGTTATCGGAATTGGAATTAGTTTTTCCGATTTTTATTTATTTCACTTTTTTCTTTTTGCCTTATTCATGGTTTTATTTTTTCAATTGAAAAGTACGAATTTTCAACTGACTTTTGAGAATAGATATGGGAACTACGAATTACTTTTTCTTATCATGATCGTTTGGTACGTAATATCCATTTTTTGGGCACCGGATATTGAATATGCAGGGAAATATTTATTCTATATTTTTTGTGGCATCTCAATATCGTTAACAATTATTTACTTTAGTAAAACAGAAGAAAAATTGAATGCACTATTTAAAACAATTGGTGGTGTTTTATTGTTTGAACTTTTCTTTGCACTTTTAGAATCCTTTACAAATTTTCGCCTGCCTATTTCACCCTACTCATCTTTATTGCCATACTTTGGGAAAGAAGCTGTTACTTTTTCTGAATTTGATAGTTTGTTTGTTTATTCAGATTTTCGACCACCGACTGGGTTTCATTGGAACACAAATAATTTAGCCATTGGAATGATGATGATTCTACCATTTTTCTTATGCAGTCACCAAATTATAGTCAAAATTTTAGGTACTGTCGCAATTTTTATTATAACAATATTTGCAGCATCCAGGGCTGTTTTTTTGGGATTAATCCTTATCCTCTGCCTTTACCTTATTGTTGTAAAGAAAAAAGTTGCGACACTATTTCTCATTTGGATTACTGTAATAGGGATGTTTTGGGGTATGAGCCAATTGGGTGAAAGTGAAAATCCTAGGATAAATGAGATCGCCAATTCTATTGAAGCAATATCCTTATATCTTAAGGGAGATATTGATGTCGGTGGCTCTCTTGAATGGCGTAGAGAATTAGTTGATAATGGAATAGATGCCTTAATCGCGAGCAATGGCTTGGGTGTTGGTGCCGGGGGATCCGTCGCAATTCAAGAAAAATTAGGTGGCGTTGCTGGTCGTTTCACAAGTATGCATAATTTTTGGATAGAATTATTGGTTGAAGGAGGCGTTGTATTCTTTAGCATAATCCTACTTTGGTATGGAAGTATAATCTATAATTTATTTAAAATTTCAAAATGGAATAAAAATGAAAGCCTTAGTTATTATGCATCATCATTATTATTATCAATGATTGGTTTCATTCCTGCTGCGATTGCCGCCAGTTCAACTATCTACTTTTTCCCCATGTGGATTATGTTTGGCATGGGTATAGCGGTGATTAATCTTTATAGGAAAAATCTATTACTGCCCCATAGAAATTAGTATTGGTGCATTATCATCATTTTTAAAGTCACAAAGTATGCTTTTCGCTTTTTACGGGATACCCGACTTAATGGAGATAAGATTGTTAAATAAGCACACTTTGCAATAACCAGGATATAAATAGCAAATTTTAAGATAAAGCCTTCGAATGTATGATGATAAAGTTTAAAATATTTGATCTTGCTGATTAATTGGTTCGAAATTGCAATGGTCCAATTCTTCTCAGCACTTTTACCTGAAAAGTGTATAATTTTTGTCTCCGGTAAATAAATAATTTCAAATCCTTGTTTTCTTATCCTGTTGCAGCAGTCAATATCTTCCATCCAAAATAAGTTTTCGTTAAAACCATTTAACGCGTTAAATAAATTACCCCTTACAAAAAACGCTCCTCCTGATATAGAATCAACAGCAAGCGTTTCCCCCATATTTCTCTTACCATAATTTTTTTTCTGATTAAATATTTCTAAATGATAAATACTCAAAAGTGTATTTATTAAAGTTGGCTTTCTCCAAAATGATTTTTGTGTCTTCCCGCTTTTATTTATTAGTTTTGGTCCAATGGCTGCAATTTGTGGATTTTCACTTATAAAACTATGAAGAATATTGAGGCTGTCTTCTACCAATTTTGTATCAGGGTTTAGCAGAAATAAATATTCTCCCTGCGCCATATTAACCCCCTGATTTACAGCTCTTGAAAATCCAATATTATCTGCATTTTTGATTAATTTAATTGCAGGAAGATTATTTTCAATATATTCGGTACTTCCATCTTCAGAAGCATTATCCACAACAATTATTTCATAATTTAATTTTTCTGATGTGAAATTTTGAATAGAATCAATGCAGTTAATAATGTATTCTTTCACATTATAATTAACAATAATAACAGAAATATCAATCATAGAGGTAGGTTAATGTTTTTTTTTTGAATTAAGATGAAAATATTATTATTATCCGATGCAAACTCATCCCACACTGTAAAGTGGGCACTTTCTTTGAATAAGCAGGGTGTGAATATACTTCTGTTCAGTTTATTTAAGCCAAACCAAGAAATTCAGAAAAGATATGATGAATTTGGCATAACTATTGTTGAAGCAAATCTTCAAAGTAAAATATCCGAATTAAGACGCCCAAATTTGAGCAAACTCAATTATATATTATCATTGCGGCTTTTAAAAAAAACGATTGCGTTATATCAGCCTGACATTCTTCATGCACATTATGCTTCTAGTTATGGTGTATTGGGATATTTATCAAGATTTCGCCCTTTTTTGTTATCCGTCTGGGGAAGCGATATTTATGATTTCCCTGAGAAAAGTATCATCAATAAATGGTTATTAAAACGAGTTATTAATAGTGCCGATAAAATTTGCTCTACCAGCAAAGCGATGGGGAATATTGTGTCCCAAGAATATGGAATTCCTAAATTAGAAATCATTCCTTTTGGAATTGATATCCATTATTTTAAACCGGTGGGTGGTAATCAGGATCAATTTATTGTTGGTACTGTAAAAAGTATTGAAAAACATAATGGAATTGACTGTTTATTGGATGCAGCAAAGATAATTATCCACGATTTTAAAATTAATAACATCAAATTTTTAATAGTGGGTGATGGAACAGAACTGGAGAAAATGAAAATAAAATCATCCGAATTAAGCTTGGATAATTTCGTAAATTTTGAGGGTTTTATTTCACCAGAAAATGTTGTTGAGTATTATCAAAAAATGTCTATTTTTATTTCAGTTTCAACCAGAGAAAGTTTCGGTGTATCCATTTTGGAAGCGGCATCATGCCAAGTTCCCGCAATTACATCCAATGTTGGTGGTCTTCCAGAAGTAAACAAACATAACGAAACAGGCTTAGTCATTCCGCCTGAATCACCAAAAGAATTAGCTTACGCCATAAAAAAATTATATAATAATAATGCATTGAAAAACACGATGGGCAAAAATGCAAGAAATCGTGTAAAAGAAAAATTTAATTGGAATAATAATGTGCAAAAAATGATTACAGTTTATAATCAAGCGACTAATAATAAATGAAATTTAAATTTCTAAAGATGATATCTTTCATTGTTGGAGCTCTTGGTTTAATCATTCCCATGCTCTTTCTAAATGGTTGTAGCAAAACAGGTGTGGTGGAGGAACCATATATTGATCCCCACATTATATTCACTTCTAGGCGCTGGTGGAACTACGATATTTTTATAGCCGATGTTTATGGAGGCCATATGACCCACCTCACTAAAAACAAATGGTTAGACTTTAGTCCTGCAGCCTCCCCTGATGGGTCTAAATTAGCATTTGTATCCGATCGTGATGGGAATAGGGAAATTTATATATTGGACTTAAAATGGATGGATGGTTATACCCAATGGGAAGGTGTGAATCTAACAAACATATCCAAAACTTCAGGTCATGATTGGACGCCTCAGTTTTCACCCTCAAATGATAAAATTGTCTATACAACTTATTTCCCTGATTCGGATAATTATGACGTATTTATTATGAACATAGACGGGTCTGGGAAAAAGAATATAACGAATTCACCAGGGTATGAAAAAAATCCCCAATTTTCTCCAGAAGGATCTTTTATACTTTATCAGTCTTGGGAAAAGGGTAAAATGGAAATTTTCTTCTCAAATTTATTGGATGAAAATAACATTAATTTGACGCGGAATACATCTTCTCACGATATTATTTCTGCTGGTAATGCCATTTCTCCAGATGGTCAAAAAGTTGTCTTTACTTCTGATAGAGACAAAAATAAAAACATATATATCATGAACACTGATGGTACTGGCCAAAAGCAATTAACCTCTCATCCCTCAAATGACTATGAACCCGTCTTTTCCCCCGATGGCCTATCAATCGTTTTCACATCCGAAAGAGATGGAAATAAACAAGTTTATATTATGAACCAAGAGGGAAAAAATATGGCCAATCTATCCAAAAATTCAGCCGATGATTGGGCTCCAAAATATTATTCGGATAATCGCAAAATTGTTTTTCAGTCTCATAGAGATGGGAATTGGGAAATATATATGATGAAACTCGATGGAACGGGTCAAACCAACTTGACGAACCACCCGCGGACTGATTATTCATTCACTGTTCTTCCTCTTAAAAATCCGTAATCAATAATTAAAAACGATGCATGTGTTATTAATTACACAATACTTCCCGCCGGAGATTGGTGCGGCTGCGACGCGCTGGGGGGATTATGTAAAAATTTTAAATAAAAAGGGCCATCGCGTAACGGTCCTTTGTGAAATGCCGAATTACCCATTGGGGGAATATTTCCCCGGTTATAAAAGAGAATGGGTTAGACAGGAGCGCATTTCGCCTAATTTGACAATAATACGAACTTTTGCTTGGGCAAATAATCGTAAAACAACTATTAAAAAATTGGGCCACTATATTGTTTTTATGTTAAGTGGATTTATTAATGCAATAAAAATAAAAAACTACGATTTAATGATAATCTCATCACCGCCACTTTTTGTTGGCGCAATCGGCGCTGTTTTGGCCAAATTTAGATCATTTAATTTTTTTCTGGATGTGAGAGATCTTTGGCCTGAATCAGTTATCGTTTTGGGGGAAGTAAAATCAAGATGGGTATTTAACATAGGTAAAAAGCTAGAGTCTTTAATCTATAACTCAACAACCGGATATATTTTTCCCGTACCGGGGTTTAAAAAATATTTTAAAAAGGAATTCTCTTCTCAATTAAAGAAACCAATGATTAGTCTTATTAATGGTGTTAGTGAAGAATTTATTAAATTATCCCGAAGATATGATCGACAACCAGATGAAAAATTTATGGTGTTATATAGTGGAAATATCGGTTTAGCTCAAGGGCTAGATACGATTCTTCAGGTAGCAAAATTACTCCAAAATAACCCCATTGATTTCTTGTTTGTCGGGAATGGTGTCAAGTTGGAAACATTAATAGTAAAAACAAGAAAAATGAATTTAAACAATGTTTCATTTATGCCCTCTCAAAAAAAGGAAGATTTAGTCCAGATAATAAAAAAATCATCTGTTTGTTTAGTCCCTTTAAAAAATAAGCCTCTTTTTAGAAATGCAATTCCATCCAAAACATTTGAATATATGGCTTGTGGCCGGCCGGTGATTGTGAGTGTTTCAGGTGAAATTGAAAAAATTATAAAAATTGCAAAAAGCGGTTTAATTGCCCAGCCGGAAGATGCAAATTCTATTGCGGAATCAATTATGTATTACTACAATAATAAGGGGAGAATTCAAACTCATGGGGAGAATGGTGTGATGTATGTCAATGCCAATGTCCATAAAGAAATATTAATTTCGGACGCTTTAATAAAAATTCCACACATGAATCCTTCCAATTCCTCATTCGAAAATATGAACTAAATTATGGTTAATGCCAAAATATATAATTATGTCCTATTAAGCACCTTGGTTGGGATAGATGTTATTGCCGGGTTTATGGCATTTTCAATCGTATTATCCCCGAACTTAGTTTTTGGTGTTAATGAATCTCTTCAAGCATTTTTATTGATTGAAATAATTTGGATATCACTATTTGTCCTCTCCAATTTATATGATTCTCGTGCCACATTATCCAGATTTGAGGAAATATTGAGAATAATACCCTTGGTGTATCTGACCCTTATTATACTGATTACCGGGCAGGTAATGAATGTTTATATCCTTCCTTTTGATTTTAAACAAATCTTGGTATATGGTTTTACATTCTCCGGTTTGTTAATTGTTGGCAGAATAGGAATCCACTCAATTCAGAAACTATTGCTCGGACAAAATATCGGATTAAGAAAAACCATTATTTTGGGTGTAAATCGAAGAGGAATGGATGTTTACAAAAATTTACAGGAGAGTTATCACCATGGCTTATCTGTTACTGGATTTGTAAGGGCACATGATGACCCATTAGATTCGGGTCAATTCAAAATGCCAAGTCATATTTTTGGAACGGAAAAAAGCATGAATAATATTATCACAGAAATGGATATTGATGATGTTATCATTGCATTAGATAAACCCTCTCCGGAGAGAATTATGGAAACAATGATGAATTTTAATGGAAATCCTGTTACAATGAAAATTCTTCCGGATATGTATGAAGTTGTTACTGGATTGGCTCGGACAAACCAACTTGTTGGTGTTCCTCTGATTGATGTGAATTTGAATTTGGATACATTTTATTCAAAATATTTAAAAAGAATAATGGATCTGATTATTTCATCACTAGCATTAATTGTAATACTTCCTCTTTGGTTATTAATAGCAGTTACAATAAAATTGGATTCTAAGGGTCCTATTTTTTACGATCAGGAACGCATTGGGAGGGACGGTAAAAAGTTTTATATCAAAAAATTTCGTTCCATGATTTCAAATGCTGAGGAAGAAACTGGTCCTGTCTGGTCTATTAAAAATGATATGCGGGTTACAACAATTGGGAAATTTTTGCGGAGATTTCACCTAGATGAAACGCCCCAATTAATTAATATTATTTTAGGAGAAATGGCCATAATTGGCCCAAGACCAGAAAGACCTTACTTTATTGAAAGATTAGAAAAAAAATATCCATTTTATAATAGGCGATTAAAAATAAGACCAGGCGTTTCTGGGTGGGCCCAAATAAAACAACCCTATGATAAAGACTATGAAGATGTTCATCAAAAATTGAAGTATGATTTTTATTATATTGAAAATTTAAGTTTTAAACTCGATGTAAAGATTATTTTGGGTACTATTTGGGTCACTGTTTTTGGGCATGGTCGATAACGTGACTAAAAATAACTCTGACAAATTAGAAAAAATATTCATAAGTTATGTTTAACTGTTACTTTAAATTTATGTACGGAGTAGAGTTTGGTTAGTATACTAAGAAAAAATATTTGGCTATTTTTAATAATTGATTTATTAATTATAGGCGGAAGCTTATTCATAAGCTACGCTCTAAGGTTTGATTTTATCATTCCCAGTCTATACTTTAATGAATTACAATATGTATTTATTATTCTGGTATTTTCAAAAATTTCCACCTTTTTATTTTTCAACCTTTATAAAGGAATGTGGAGATTCACAAGCATAACAGATTTAATCAATGTCATAAAAGCAACAACTGTAGCCTCCCTTTTTTCAATTGCCGTAATATTATTAATTTTAGAATCTAATATTATACCCAGGAGTGTTTTATTAATCGACTATATTCTTACAACTGTAGGAATTGCAGGATCTAGGGCAAGTGTTAGAATATTCAGTGCAAAATTCTCCAAGAAAAAAAATGGTAAATTAAGTTTACCAGTTAAAATTAAAATTCGATTGATTTTATTGGGCGCTGGTAGTACCGGTGAAAGAATCATTCGAGAAGTGAAAGAAAGTCCTTCAAGCAAATATGAAATTGTTGGATTACTTGATGATGAGTCTAATAAAATTAATTCAACAATTCATGGCATTCCCGTATTGGGGAAAATTGAAGAATTACATTCAATGCCTATACCATTTGATGAAATATTGATATGTATACCGACTGCTTCTGGGACAGAAATGCGATCAATTATTAATCATTGTAAAATTGTTCAAAAACCATACCGTACAATTCCAACCGTTTATGAATTGATTGATAAAAAGATTTCGATTAATATGATTAGAGAAGTATCCATGGCTGATCTTCTAGGGAGAGATGAAGTCAATCTTGATCGATCAAAAATTTCTAATTATTTATATGGAAAAAGAGTACTTATCACAGGAGCGGGCGGATCAATTGGTTCGGAACTGGTGAAGCAATGTTTGGGTTATAATCCCGATTTAATGATTCTGTTTGATCAAAGTGAACATAACCTATTTAAAATTGATAATTATTGTAAGGAAATAAATAATAATATTGGGATTCAACCAATCTTAGGAGATATTAGAGATACCTCTATTCTTAATTCTGTCTTTAGTTCCTTTCAACCTCAAGTTGTTTTACATGCCGCGGCTTATAAGCATGTGCCAATGCAAGAAAATAATCCTTGGGAAGCTGTGGTAACAAATATTCAGGGAACTTTGAATGTGATGGAGGCATGCGAAAATAGATCAGTAGAAAAATTTGTATTGGTCTCAACAGATAAAGCTGTTAATCCTACCAACATTATGGGAGCCACAAAACGCGTTGCTGAAATTTTAGTTCAAAGTAAAAGTAAAAATTCAAAAGTAAGTTATATGGCGGTTCGCTTTGGAAATGTAATTGGTAGTTCAGGAAGTGTTATTCCAACATTCCAAAAACAAATTAAAAATGGAGGCCCCATTACCATTACCGACCCAGAAATGAAACGATATTTCATGTCAATTCCAGAAGCAGCGCAACTTATTCTTCAAGCGGGTTCTATTGGGGCGGGCGGCGAAATATTTGTCTTAGATATGGGTAAACCAGTTTTTGTTAAAGATATTGCATATGAATTAATTAAACTCTCAGGATTAGAGCCAGAAGCAGATATCGCAATTGAATATATAGGACTCCGTCCCGGTGAAAAAATGTTTGAGGAATTGATGATATCAGGAGAAAATATTGTAGATACTGCCCATGAAAAAATAATGGTATTGAAAAATGGCAAAGGGTATAATTGGGAACAATTATTATCCTATATTGAAGAAATAGTACAAACAACAACATCATTTGACTCAAATTTAATAAAAGAAAAACTAAAAGAATTTGTTCCAGAGTATTCCCCCGCCAAAGAAAATGAAATTATTAAACTAACCCCGTCTGGAAGAATTGAGTTTCACTGACAATTAATCATTCAAATCAATTAATTTATTTTTATCCTTAATTTCCCGTGATGATTAACAAAATCTCACGGGTTTTTATTTTTCAGTTATTTTTGATTATAACTATTGGTGCCCAATCTACATTCCAATTTGATATTCAAAGCAAGAGGAATGGATCGTCGGGAGAGGAAAGGCCTTTTTGGTCAATGTCAAATTATATGGGCGCTTTTGATTACGGCCCATTTATATCTATTTCATCAATGAATATTAACAATGCATTTTTTGATATGGGTTTTTCTTTTATCCTCTACCCCTCCCATAGAAAACACTCCTACATGCCCATTGGATTTGTAAGTAAAAAAAAGAAATATTTTAAAATAAAGATAGGCCGGTGGAAGAAAAATATAACAACTGAATCAGATTTATCTACAGGATCGTTAATTCAAAGTAATAATGCCATTCCAATCCCCAAAATATCTTTAAGTGTACCTAACTATAATAAGGTTATAATTTTCAAACAGGAATTTTGGATCAAGGGTGGATTCTCTCATGGTTGGTTTTCTAAAGGAGAGTATGTACAGGCGCCCTTACTCCATGAGAAATATTTATACATTAAAAAACCTTTCAACAATAATTCTGCCTTAAGTATAGGTGTAGTTCATGAAGCGATTTGGGGTGGCGCCACCAAAAATCATGGGAAACAACAGCAATCCTTTTCGGATTTTGTTAGGGTAATATCCTTTCAATCCGCCTCAAAAATAGGTATTCCTCAAGAACAAATCAATGCCCTTGGAAATCACTTAGGCGTTTGGGATATTACATATTTTAAAAACAGTAGTTCAAAAGACTTGAAATTATATTTTCAACATCCCTTTGAAGATAAAAGTAGCGCTTTCCAGCATTTTTTTGATGAATTGAAAAAATGGAAAATTCCCGTAAATAGTTTTGATGGACTTTTTGGAATTGAAATATATAATAAAAAATCACGTTTAGTTTCAAAATTTCTATATGAATACTTAAATACAATGAATCAAAGTGGTCCTGAAGCAGCATCAGATTCAACCTATGGATGGGACAATTATTATAACCATTACATATATCAATCTGGTTGGACTTACAAAGGTAGAGTAATCGGGAATCCATTATTTACATTGGGGGAAAATGAAGGTCATTATAGTAACGGTACTTATATTGTTAATAATAGATTAAAGGCCCACCACATTGGTGTCTCCGGTAATATATCGGAAAAGATAACACATAAAATTTTACTAACATATTCGAAAAATTATGGTACTTATACCGATCAGGATAAATTTTTAAAGAAGAATAAACCCTACCGTTTCTCTAGTGGTATAAAGCAATTATCTGCTCTGGCGCAACTGGATTTTGTGAATGTATGGGGCAATATGAATATCAGAATTTCTTATGCAATAGACCGAGGGGATCTACTAATGAATTCAGAAAGCCTCCTTTTTTCAATAAGTTATAATTTTTCAAACCTTTCTCCTTCGCAATGACATAA
>Ga0209360_1000686_pt1 | contig 26190 bp, 38 predicted proteins | sample SaaInlV_130m_DNA_3_FD_184651 | JGI IMG/M metagenome (GOLD analysis project Ga0209360, IMG submission 184651) | Marine microbial communities from expanding oxygen minimum zones in the Saanich Inlet - SI037_S3LV_130m_DNA (SPAdes) (version 2) | ecosystem: Environmental > Aquatic > Marine >... | reverse complement strand
CCCGCCACTAGCGCAAGCGCCTCCTCCAATGTAATCTCTTTAGGCATTGGCCTTGGAGAGCCAACCCTGCGGGTCAACAGGGTCTGGACGGTCAGCCCAGTTGAACGGACTGTTCTTCACCAAACCGGCAAAGTATCCGCTCTTATTGGCGAGCGGATGATTCCCGTCGCCTTGACCCAAGAATGGGGCACCATCCGCAGACACGGACACACCCTTCTTGATTTTGAAGTCACCCAATCCACACTTGCCATTCTTTGTGGTTGGGATGTCTTTCCCCTGTAGTACCTCTGCCCAATAATCGACAGGGAACTGACGGGTGCCCTCTTGGAACAACTTTCGGATGGCCTGATTGTCCAAGAACATTGAGTCCTTGGATGCGTAGGCCACACCTGCCTGTTGCTCTACCAAATATATTTTGTGGATCAGCGAGTATTCACTGTCGTCCACGTATTTGGATTCTCTGGGTCCACCGTTTGCAGAAACGATTGCTGGGGCAGTCGTTTCAGTTGCGCCGGGGAACGCCGCTGCTACAGCAGCGTATGTTGTATCGCTGGGGGCTACCGCTATTTCTGTGCTTTCCACGAGGGAAGCCTTCAATCCGGGTAGCGCTTTAGCGAGCGCTTCTGCATTTTCTATTGCCATCGTGACGGCGATGCCGTCGGGTTCGTTGCCAATCTCAGCAACAGCGAGTTCAACTGCTGCTTTGAGGATGACTTGGGCTTCTATTGATGCCCGCTCATGCGGACTCATTGGCTTGAAAGCCATATTTATGCGCCTCCTTGCGTTGCGCCTTTGCACCGTGCGAAATTTTCGCACCATTTTTCGGAACACCACCATCCGTTGTCACCCAATGGGTATGGACCCGTTGGGTTGGTTTCTAACAGACGGCATAGTGCCGAAACCTTTTCACGTAGCCAGTCGAAATGCGACTGGTCGCGTTCTAAGTCCATGCGTCCTACACCTTTTGGATGCATGATCGCATAGGAGAAGTTGGGGATGCCCAGTGCGTAACAGTACGCAATGGATTGGACATCCCAGCGTTCGTATTGCCATTTGTCTCGTGTGTAATCTCGGCCGGGGAATTTCCAATCCCATAGCCGGTTTTCTTCTACGAGATCCACTGTGCCTGTCATGCGAACGATGCGTTCGTCGTCTTCGATGAGTGGCACATCGAAGGTGTATTCGGCGTGCATGGGGGACACGGTGGGGTATATTTCATCCGCCCACGCTTTGATTTTTTCTACGCCTACGTCGTGTGCTGTGTCGGGGCTGTACGAGTTCCACACCTTAATGGTGGGGACGGCTTCCTCCCAGTAGTATTCAAACGCTGCGAGCATGTCATCCAGCCCCATAGCGACTTCCGAATGCCCGGCGCTTACGTCGATCAGAGAGTTGCACGCGTCTTCTGCGACGCTGTGACATACGGTACCCAGCATGGACGCGTCTTTAATTTGTTCGCTTACAGTTCCGAAGATGTCGTTTCGCCAACGCTCTAAACACATGTCGGATGTTTTGATTGATGATTGTCGAACCCACGTATGGACCCATCGTCCATCGTGGGAGCGGTGTAACGGATATTTCATACTGCCCCCTTGCGGTACTTAGTATTAGTACTAGTGATCCCCAGTCTTTAGGGACTGGGGATGTACTTAGTACGTACTGAGCCTATCATCCCTTGCTCCCGTCGCCGGGAGCGCTGGATGAAGATTGAATGTTTCTTATGTCAGTTATGTGTCCTTTGTTGCGATTAGGTTACGGTCGGCTATGTTTCATTCATTTCATAATCCTTCCGTTGACGGCAGCGTCTTGTTGAAACGAACCACGACCGCAAGCGGGTCGCTCTCAGCGAAGGCAAGCAACTCATCTTCCCCCTCGTACACATAAAACGATCCACCAGAGAGAGCCACATGCGCCACAGGTGTCAGGTCACTCATCTGCTGCCTCCAGTCGGCCCATTAGAGCCTCCATCTCAACAGCCATCGGGGTTGTCGGTTGTGTCTGTCGTGCCCACCACAGAGCAGACACGATCAGTCGTCGGTCAGCAGTAGACAACGGCACCATCTCCGAGTCACTCACTGGTCGTCCTCCTTGGTTTGCAGCCGCAACCGCCGACACACAACACAGTGCGCCCACACGGCACTGACACCAAACTCCTCGGTCACTCTCGCCCGCCGCCATGTGTGGCACGGGTCGTGCGCGTGGCCGCTGCATTTGTCGCATTCGTCACCGTCAGGATCGCAAAACGAGTCAGTCACTGAATCCTCGACACCGTAGGTCATGTCCTCATCTGATGCGCCGTAACTGTCCTCACCCGGCACGCCGTAGCCTGTGTTGATGGGTGGAAGTTTTCTTTCACTTGGCATCGTTACAGCAACCTTTCTTTCATTCCGATAAACCCTGCATACTCTGATAAACCTGAGTCTCAATCTCATCCAAGTTGACCAACATGCGCCGCTGATAATCGAACTTCGGGTAATCCCATGCCGCCTCCCGCAGATACTGGGTCCGAAACTCGCCGAGAATCTCCAACAGATCCTCGGCCTGGCGGCGGGACAACGTGACATCATTCTTGGGCGATCCTTCGACCTCATCGAATGAACGCCCAACTGGATCTATAACTTCCCCGCTGCATTTCTCGCATTCGTCACCGTCAGGATCATCTCTATGCTCCCATATGCTTCTAATTAACTCTTCCTCTGTGTATTGCTGTCTAACAAATAGAGCATCGCCAAACCATTCATTTACGGGGACATATTCTTCTAAATATAATCCATAACCTCCAAGAATAGACTTTATATCATCTAGAAGAGGCGTGTCTTTATATAGAGGCTTTTCTTGTACCTCCGTTATAACACACTTTACACTCCGCAGATGATTGCCCATCCCTATTAGGGCTGCACGCTCCGCCCCTTGTAGGTCCATACAAACCATGTCTGGTTTGATTCTGCAATCGCTTAGCCAATAGTCCAGCCTGATAGCTTTAACAGTTATAGATGTTTGATCATATTGCTCATATGGATATTCCGGGTTGGCCAAGAAGCACGAAGATGCTCCATCGTTGCCATTAACAACCGGGTGAAAAGTAATGTCACAATCATCATCCCAAACAGCCTTGTCGATAATACAAACGCGAGCATCGTCCTGTGTGTTGAACGTACATTCTTCAACAGCATCCGGGCGGCATTCAAAAGCAAAGACATCTGCATTGTAGTAATCGGCAAGAGCTAAAGCGTCCATGCCGTTGCGTGAACCAAGCTCAAGGATAACTGATATATCGTCAGCCTTGATGTGTCTAGTAAAAGCCTCGTTCAGGTAAGCACCAGTTGCCTCTGGGTGTATTTTCACAATCAGTCACCCTCCACAAAGACCCCGCAATTTGGACAGGAGTCCTCACATCTCTTCAGAAACTTGCGTCCAATATACCACCCGCAGGTCCAACAGCGCGCCAATTTTGGCTTTTTGTTGAGATTTTTTTTAGATGCTGGCCGAGCCATTATCTAAAAAGATCTAGAAAAAGATGGTATGTAAGCACAGTCCATCCGATGATTAGGGGCCACCTTAGCCAAGTTTTTAAACATGCAGCCAAAGCTTCTGACATTGATTGTGATCCAACAAAGTATGCGACAGCATCGACTAGTATAACTAGCCATATCAATAGAATCCAGCCGATTGTTCCGGCCGTCATAGCGCATACACCTCTGTTGTGGATTTAGCATTAAAGCTTACTCCGATTGTAAGTCAGTTTGACCTATATAGCGAATTGCGTAAATTAGTGTTTAACCTATCTGATAGGGAGGACTCTCATCGAAGAGGTCCAGACTGTTTAACTCCCGTCGAGTGTCTTTGTCTTTCTGCATCATGGAGTGACTGACGGCTGTGACGAACGGGCCTTGTCTCATCACAATCCAACTCTCGTCTACGATCCTATTACGGCCGGAAAGACCTAGATGTAGATCCATCAGGTCATGGCAAAACAAAGATTCATTATACTTGTGATCAGCATTGCCGTGTTCCTCACTGTACCAAGCAAGAGAATCACAAACATCTTCTTCAATATCAAATGTCAGATTGCCAATGACTGAATCCAAGTCAAGATAGTTATAAAGAACTTCGTAGTCAGGATTGATATTCATGATGGGTACCCACCAAGGCCCAATCCCATCCCATCGAACAAATACACCTCCCAGAGTACACTCTGGCACCGCAGCATGCCATATTTGTTTTGGATGAGTCTTGTAATCCCAAATAACTCTATCACGAGTTAGATGACTAGTAGCATATTTAGAATACGGCTCTATCTCTACATGACGGCCATACTGATGATTCGAAGTTCTCATGCCTGTTAAACAAGAAAACTCTTTACCACTGCTGTGGTCTATGTTCACAAAATTGTCTATTGTCATAATATTCTCCTTTTTGTTATTTTACCGGAATCGGTTCTGAGATCAGTCTACCAAGTAAAATGTTGTATGCCAACGTCACGCACTGAGGGACGGCTGAGTTGCCAAGAGATCGAAGCCTGTCCACCCGATAGGCAGCCCCATGAGAGTCTCCACGAACTGTGGGTTGAGGAGAACCTGACTCGTTCCATCTGTCCCACCCTTCTGTGTCGTCCCGTGCAGGAGGGAAGCATCCGTAAGAGTCATGCCAGCTTTGGACTTCCAGTGATCCCGTCTCCCTGTTTCCCGTCTTGAATGTGTTGACGCTGTGGCTGTCGGCCATAAGGCTGCTTGAGAAGGTAGATGGCTTTGCCTGTCTGCCCTTCTCTGCGCCCAATCTATATTTGGACCCACTTCCTTCCACATGTTCGCTGTTGGCGTAGCCCATTGCAATTGATCTAAGAGTGGCGACTCTTCTGGCCCACGGCCGGATGTCAATGTCTTCTCTGTGGGCCAACAGGAATAACCTTTGTCTTTTATGGGGCGCTTGGGCATCACTTGCGTTGAACAATCCCCACTCCGCAGAGTACCCCATTTTGGCAAGATCGAAGAGAACTTCATAAAGGCCTCTTTCGACAAGTCCGGGTGTATTCTCGATAAAGATTTGGCACGGCCTGCAGTCCTGACTAATTCGATAAATGTGAGGCCAAAGCCATCTGTCGTCTGCCGTTCCTCCGTGTTTACCGGCATACGAAAAAGGCTGGCAGGGGATGCCTGCAGAGATGATGTCCACGCATCCACTCCAGTCTGTGCTGTTAAAGGTTGTGAGATCGTCCCAAATAGGCGCACGATCCAAGGTCTGTTCTTCCATCCTCGCCACAAGAATGGCCGCAGCGAAGGCATCCCTTTCGATGTAACCCACAGTGAGAGCTCCGAGTGCTGCTTGAAGTCCAAGGTCGATTGCTCCGATACCAGAGCAGGCAGATAGGTGTTTTGGGTGTAGATCCATTGACTCAACTGACATGAACCTGACTGACTGCTCCAATCTCCTGGAGCCTCATAGCCATCTTGGCTGCCGCCCTGTCCCATGTGTGAGTCCTCTGTAGCCCCATTCCGGCCGCTATTGTAAGACTTTTATAAGACTCATAGTTATCAGCTACGCTTTGCATCTTTTCTCTCAAGTCGTCTTGGTCTGGCTCCGCCCACTTGCCGCCATATTGGTATAAGCCATGCTGTCCGCCTCTATGCTGATGCGTATACTCCCACTTAAAGTTCAGGGGTATTGATTTATCTGCAAATTCTGTGCAGGCGGTTGCATTGGTGCATATGGTTGGAGTGCCGCATGCAATGGCTGTAAATGGAACCAGTCCCCAGCCTTCTCCTGAAGTTGGATAAACTAAACAATGAACGCTACGGTACAGTGCAGATATCTCCTCATCTGTGATCATCTCGTCAACGACTGTGACTTGGGGGTGGTTGTAGATACTCCCAAGGTTCTCACCGTTTTTAATGTTCCTAACTGAGCAGGCGCCGGAGGATTTTACGATTAAGTGATAGTCGCTATTGCCCTCAAACAAATCCATAAACGCATTATAGGCATATTGAGCATTCTTCCTTTCTGAAGGAGAGCCGAACGATAGAAAGGTAAACTTATCTGTTCGGGGTGCTTCATATGACATCCAGTATACTTCTGGGTCAACCCCCTGGTTAAAGTCTTTAATAGAATTGTTCACTTCTTGCTTCTCATACACGCCGCGTATGAACTTTGAAGATGTCCATATTTCATCCATTGAGTTCATATGAGGCACCCAGAATTCAGGAACAGTATCTGTTTCCCAGTATGTCATCCCGATGTTTATACCAGTACCTTTGATATATGTATTTGGTAAGCAGTGGTTAATGACAGGGGGGCCGCCAGTATCGACAGTAAACTCATAGATAAGATATTTAATAGCATCCTTCAACTCAGGAGCCAGGTCAGAAGGTATAATGCTATATATACCAAGCTTTTTTAAAGCTTCAGTGTATTTTGCAAATGCATATCCGTACCCCTCTTTGGGGACATACGTTGACGAATTCCAGTATACAGCCTGTTCGTTGGAGATTGCATCAAGAAGTTCTGGCTTTATTTTCATTTACGCAACCCTCCATTGGTTGCAATCATTATAGCAGCCGGGATGAGTCGTGCGGTACACTCTGAGAAGAAATGAGGAGGAGGGGGGTCGAACCCCTCAAGCGTGTCCCAAGGTAGGATAACTATATGGCCTGCTGCACTAACAAGCTGTTGCTCTGCACCGGCACTCCTCTTGGACATTATAAACTATTTTGTGTAAGAAAACAAAAAAAGGCCCCAAGCACAACTGACTAAACCTTGCGGTAGATAGTCAAGGGCTTGGGGCTTCAAATTCAGTATAACACTTCTGGGGTTAAAAATCAACCTATATGGGGAATACTAGATGTATAAACTTTTAATATTCCTTTCACTTCTGCTAGGTCTTCACGAACCTCTGCCATCTCATCCTGCAGCTTCCCTACCTGACGAAACAGATCACCTCTCCCATTTTTAATCCCTACATTGTTTAAATTATTCTTCCTTTGACGTATGTGTGCGACTACTATTGCACCTACATTGGCAACAATGATTGCCGATAAACCAAAGATACTATTTATATCCACAAAAACCCTCCATGCAGAAAGGCCTTTGTATACTCTAAAATATCACTTATCGGCACTGTCGCCCTCCAATAACTCTGGCTCTAGTTTACCGGACAATCGTTTAAAACCCAAATACCATGCCAGCTCAGGTCGTTCACCCATGAGACTCTCTGGCTAATCGTCATCATCAGTCTTCTCTCGTCTTCCATAAACCGGTAAAAGTATATCCTCAAAGACAATATATGCCTCCTCGGAAGAATAGTACAACCTAACATACGCCTTGCGACCGTCATAATCAAAAGCGGGGCAAGATTCATAGCCACAAACGTAAATTGCCTTGTAGTGGAATACGTCTTGATCTGAGTGAATCGCATTAACAAGCTGCAGAGATCTCTCACAAAGAGCACACTGCTTGTCGGGGTATGGAAAATCCTTCCTAACGTGACCCAACATAGGTCCGCCAGGTGAAGGGTGATGACTAATCGTTGAGTTCCTCATCATCTTCTTCTAAGCTGGATATAAGGTTTAAAATTCTCTCTAAATCTGTAGAGTCATCCACAGAATACCATTCTTTCATATTTTCTAAAGCATTGTCCTTTAAAGATTTCAATAAACCGCCTATCATGCAGTCCACACCGCCTATAGCCAATTCAAGCCCTGTGATCATCAATCTGAGATGTCCTACTGTCATAGGATAGTCATCCGCTGGAGAAGTCATATAAAAGACCGGAACCAAACCATCATTAGGCTCAGGCAGAAGCTTAACCGTTAGCGACATCTCACGAATGTCTGATATGTCTTGCCCTGTTGCTGGAATTATTTTCAATGTATCACTCCTTGCTAATTGCCGCCACTATAGGTGCAGCCAGCAAATATGCAGCATTGATCATTACCACTATACTAAAGTATCCTACCACAGTTCCGTTTATTTTAAAAGCAAACCACCACACACCGCCTACCATGAGGCTCCAGGAGAAATGGGCTATCGCTTGTCCAATGAGTTTTGTCATAGAAATCAGTATATCAGAAAAAAAATCTGTTCAGAGGTTGGAAGTTGGATTTCTTCGCGGTATCCTGTAATGGCGTGCCCAGCAATCTAGCATGCTAGTAACTAGTACTAGTAATACCTCTATATTTAAGATTACTTATATATAGATATATCTTAGCTAGCTAGTAGCTAGTAGCTAGTAACTAGTACTAGTAACTTAGATCTGAAAGAGGAAAGAACTTTATTTATTTGACACATCTGGAGAAGTAGAATAAACTTTATTTAAATAGTCTAGGAAGCAGCTAGTGCTGATTTGGGGTTATCCAGCTCTTTCTAAATTATCCAGCGGTTTTCTGATATACTGGTACCAACCTGATATTGAACTGGAGAAGTATGAAATATATAGCGCTTGCAGAATGTGATGATTGTCCATCTACTCCAGTGATAGATGAAGAATATATTTCAGTCTGTAGGATAGATGGTGAGTACCTAGGGATTACAAGGTGTCAATGGTGCAAGAGACCTATCCAGTATTGGATGCCTGAAGATGATGCTTTTGAACTTAGAGATATGGGAGTTGAGATTCTAGTATGGGTATGAAAACAGATATATCGTGGTTCACTCCTCAGTCTTTAGACTTTACAGGCTCTTCATGGAGGAGTGCTGGTTATACTGAGGTGTCATTGCAGATATTTAACGCTCTCCTCAAGAAGGATCAAAAAGTGTTATGGAATAGCACTGGGACTAAAGCTCATGTGAATTATTGCATACCCCTCTACTATCAGTTTCCTAGTGCTAAGGTTATTGGATATACCCCTTGGGAGTTCACTGTTATTCCTCCAGCTTGGATTGATAACCTGAACAAGTGCGATCAAATATGGACGACTTCTTCTTGGTGTGCGGATGCCTATAAAGCATGTAACTTAGATCCTCAAATAAGAGTCGTCCCTCATGGCATTTCTGATGAGTGGGCAATTGAGGAACGAGAGATTGGTGATAAGTTTTACTTTCTGCATGTAGGTGGAGATCTACCTAGAAAGAATGTAAGAATGGTCATTAAGGCCTTCTTGGAATTGTATGAAGGGGATAAGGACTATCATCTTATCTTGAAGGCCACTGACGCTATATCTAATCTCAAACTAGATCCTTCTTTTGATGAGGTTAAGAATCATCCGCAAATTACGATAATCACTCAGTTCCTTAGTGAAGACGACCTGATCTCCTTGTACCACCATAGTCACTGTATGCTATATCCGACTCAAGGCGAGGGGTTTGGATTGATTCCATTCCAGGCGATAGCTACTGGCATGCCAACTATCTGCACGAATCTAACAGGATGTACAGAGTATGCAGATTTGTCAATGCCTCTTAGGGCGGAGTTTGGTCAAGCATCCGCCTTGGATATTGATGAGCAGGGCTTGCCGTATGATGAAGAGATTCTTCTTGCTGTACCAGACTATAATCATCTTCTTGAGTTGATGAAAGAGACTACGGATAATTATCTTTCTGTCAAAGGAAAGGCGATGCGTGGAGCCAGATATTTGCATCAATTTCAGTCGTGGGATTTTGTCACAGATCGAATATTAGACTTTTTAGAGCTATAGTAAAATAAATTCTGCAAAGCCTTTGGGTTGGAATCGGCGCCGTGGTAGACTGGTGTTCCTGCACTAAACAAGCGTCCATCGAGATGCTGTAGTCGGCATTTTGAAGGAGGAAAAGTGGCCATTGTTAACGACACGATAGGTCGGGTTGATACCGACCAGATAGCTAATGAGACAAGCGGTGGAGATATAACTATCCCATCGTTTTTTAGAAAGGGTGGATATCAAGGTTATAAGATTTTCTTAGATCGGTACACACTGAAAGCCCCCAAGGGGGAGGTGTCTGTTGGTGATTTAGTCTTGGCAACTATTGCTGTTGACCCTAAGTGGCCGGTAAAAGAGATTGCTGTTGTTGATGAGATAGCTGATGACAGCAGGCTGGTGTCCATTACGACCTATCATGGTGTGTCATGCAAGGTTGATATTGATCTTATCATAAAGCCCTTAGAATTAGAAGTGGATGATGTTAAGAACCGCGTAGCTAAGGCTATGGCTGCTAATGAACTAGAGGTGGATATAGAGCATGTTGAGGATGCTTATCGTAGTATCCTGTTTGACTACTTTATCCCCGGTGGCCGCATTTTGGCTGGTGCCGGAGGTAAGCAGTTAACCCTTTCCAACTGTTTTGTTTTGCCTTGCCCTAAGGACTCAAGAGGAGGTATCTTCGATAGTGTTAAAGAAATGGCAGAAACTCATTCGAGAGGTGGAGGGGTGGGGATCAATCTGTCTTCTCTGCGTCCTAGGTATTCTCCTGTCATTGGTGTTAACGGCGTTTCTAGCGGCGCTGTGTCTTGGGGAAAGATGTATAACCTTTCTACAGGGCTTATTGAACAAGGAGGGTCGAGGCGTGGCGCCACGATGCTGATGATCAATGATTGGCATCCAGATGTAGAGGAGTTTATTACAGCAAAACATACAGCAGGCGAGTTTGAAAATGCAAACATGTCTGTCTGTGTCTCCGATACGTTTATGGAGGTCTTGGCGAATGACGGTGACTGGGATCTCGTATTCCCAGATACTCAAGACCCTGAGTACAATGAGCTTTGGGATGGCAATCTACACTACTGGAAAGATGTTCTTGGTAAAAAGGTAATTGTCTATAAGACATTGAAAGCTAGTGCTGTGTGGGGCGCCATAGTCTCGTCTGCGTGGGAGTCCGCTGAGCCCGGTATCCATTTTCTGGAGAGGTCTAATAAGATGAGCAACTCTTGGTACTTTGCTCCGCTGGTTGCAACTAATCCGTGCGCGGAAGAGGTTCTTGAAGCTTACGGTGTGTGTACTCTTGGCGCTCTTGATTTATCTAAGTTTGCATTGTCTTTGAATGGCTCTCCTGAGATGGACTGGGATACATTTCGCTATGTCATTCATAACGCTGTGCGCTTTTTGGATAGTGTAGTTGATATTAATGAGTATCATATTAAAGACATTGAAGAGAGTCATCTTGGTAACCGTAGAATCGGTCTTGGCGTCATGGGCGTTGGTGAGCTTTTAATAAAGATGAATCTACGGTACGGCTCTAAAGATAGTCTTATTTTCCTTGATGAACTGTTCAAGACCTTATCTGTAGAGGCGTATGGTGCCTCCATTGATTTGGCTAAGGAAAAAGGTTCGTTCCGCCTATTTAATGCAGATGCCTTTCTCGCATCTGGATACATGAAACGTATGCCCGGGGAGGTTCGTGAGAGAATCTCCAAACACGGGATTCGCAATGTCACGCTCCTCACGGTGGCCCCTACAGGAACTACTGGGACAATGATGGGAACATCGACAGGTATTGAGCCGTACTTCGGCTGGAAGTATACACGCACCTCTCGTCTAGGGACTGAGGTTGAAACCGTTCCGGTTATTAAGGATATGGGGCTTGATATAAATGATCTCCCCGACTGTTGTGTAACAGCAATGGATCTACTGCCAGAGCAGCATCTGGCAGTTCAGGCGACAGCTCAGAGGTGGGTTGATGCCGCTATTAGTAAAACGATAAATTGTCGATCTGATATTTCTGTTGAGAGTGTTGACAAACTGTATCGTTTGGCTCATGAACTTGGGTGCAAGGGTGTTACGATTTATCGTGATGGCTCACGCAATGAGCAAGTGCTTAATAACGTTGGTGTTGAGCAGTTGCAATTGAACTTGGATGATGGCGCTGATGAAGAGCTGGCGTGCCGCATTGATAGTTCTGATTGTAAAACATGTGCCCTATAAGGTATGAACAATAACCCCAGTTGGCGGTCATATTGGTATGAAAACAGAGAAGGAGATATGGAAGAGTTGGAAATGTATGTTGACATTTCTCCTCCGCCAACTCTCAACGTACACAGTATGCACGGAAATATAGAGACCTTCTTTCTCATTGAGAACGAATCTGACCTATCTTCGGAATAATTTGACCGATATGTTGGGTTTTTGGTACACTCTGTGGTAGTATTTATACCATGAGTGATCAATTCATGAAGAACAAGAGCAACGTGTACGTTCCCCAGTCGGCCTTTGGCGTTTGTTTCTGGAGGATGCCTGATGGTGGCATGATCTCTGATTCTGATGGCAATTATATGTGCGCTGAGGGGATGATTAGTGATCCGCTGGTTGAAAAACACATGCGTGAGGCTGCGAAATACTGGACAGGCTCTAGCGATGGAGAGCCGGTCTGGAAGGACGGAACGAGAAAGGTATCGCAGGAAGAGTTGGATCTGCAGGGAGAACGTCTAGAGGCAGGTTTGATTCCCGATCCATATGAAGATACTCTCAATGCTCTATCTCTTAGGAAGGGGCGATGACCGTAGATATGAATAAGACCTCTTTTGTTGAAGACTCTGCACTGGATAATGAAGTTGATGACATTAGCTATACCAAGACTGCCACTCAGTTAATTGTAACTGATCCTTTTAAAAAGATTGATAAGTCTAGGCAGTCGGCTAAGATGAAAAGTCGATATACGAGGCTTGAGAAGGCTGCTAGAAAAAACACTGGCAAGGATGGATCTTCTTCTAAGAGCTTGCCGGACGGTGGACCCGATGGCTATGCCTTGTATGACGTTATTGAGCCACCGCACGATATGGACATACTAGCGGATCTTTATGAGGCCAATACAACCCATTTTGCCGCCATTAACGCCAGGGTCGCTAATACAGTTGCTCTTGGCCACATGTTCGTGGACTCAGATAAGACTAAGCGTCGTATTGAGCGAGCTGATACCCCAAACAAGAAGACAAAACTGCGTCAAGAGTTGGTCAGGGAGCGGAAGAAACTGGACAGGCTTCTGGATGAATCAAATGTAGATGATACCTTTGTAGAGACTATGATTAAAGCTTGGACTGATTATCTGGCTATTGGAAACTGTTACTTAGAAATAGGCAGAACAAACTCTGGCAAGATTGGATACATTGGGCACATTCCGGCTGTCAATGTTAGGGTTCGCCGTAGTCGTGATGGCTATGTTCAAATCTCTCGTCATGGCAAAAACCAGGCGGTCTTTTTTAGGAATTTTCAAGATTTAGAAGCGTCTGACCCAATCAATGGCGATAGACGCCCAAATGAAATTATTCATTTCAAATCGTATTCTCCAACAACTAATTATTATGGCGTACCTTCTGCTGTTACTGCCATTGGTGCTATTCTGGGAGATAAGTACGCTAAGAATTATAATATTGATTATTTTGAGAATAAAGCCATTCCTAGATACGCTATCGTTTTGAAAGGCGCTAAGCTTAGCAATAAGTCCAAGCAAGAGCTTGTGAACTATTTTAGGACAGAGGTCAAAGGGCGCCATCATGGCACTCTCATTGTACCTTTGCCTGCATCTCTTGGCGGGGATGTGGATATTAGATTTGAAAAGCTAGAGAGCAATATCCAGGATGCCTCGTTTGATAAGTACAGGAAGTCCAACAGGGATGAAATCCTTGTTGCTAATCGTGTTCCCGCCCCTAAGGTCGGTGTTTATGACAATGCCAACTTGGCGGTTTCAAGGGATGCTGATAAGACATTTAAAGTTCAGGTAGTTGGTCCTGATCAAAAGATCATAGAAAAGAAAATAAATGCAATTGTAAAAGAATTTACTGATCTTCTCAAATTCAAGTTTGAGCAGATAGACCTCGTTGATGAAGATGTGCAGTCCAAGATTCGTGAACGCTATCTTCGTACTGAGGTCATGTCACCAAATGAGGTTCGTAATAACCTTGGATTGCCCGACAGGGATGAAGGTGATGAGGTGTTGCCATATCCTAGCAACATTAGGCTCATGGAGCTTGAGATGCAGACTGGTGTAAACCCGTTTACAGGTGAAGATATGGTAGATAAGACCCCAAGTAAGCCAGAGGGCGCCCCGGAGGGAAATGACAATGCTCAAGTCCCTCCTCGCGGTAGCGACTCTGCGAACCCGGAATCTGCAAATGAGCGTGGGTCTGCTCAGGATTCCAACGGGGTTCGGGAACAAAAATAATAGGAGGATGGTATGTACGGAACAAGCACTATATTGTATTCCAGTACCGGTGTTACTAGCGCCACTGGCGTAGTGTCGATTAATCATCACACTGATGCAATCTATTTCTACAACACGCATGCGTCTACTGACGCTAGCATACAGCTAAATGGTAACAGGTCTATCCTGATTCCTGCGGGTAGTAAGGAATATGTCTGCGTCCCTGGCGATTATACGAAGTTTGAAGTAACAACTGCATCAGTAACTATTGCAGTTTACGCTATTGGCTAATTGATATTTAGTCAATTTTATGGTATGTTGGTACTGTGACTTCGCAAGGAGGAAAATATGCATGACTATGATCTGCAATTAAGCTTCCCGATCTCTTTCATTAAGAAAGAAGAACGGGTGGTTGTGGGTATTGCTACGTCTGACAATATTGATAAGTCAGGTGACGTAGTTGATTTTCAGGCCTCGGTGAGTGCCTTTGGGAATTGGCAAGGCAATATTCGTGAAATGCACCAGCCTCTAGCGGTAGGAAAAGCTGTTGGGTATCGCTCGGTCGATATCAACCATGAAGGACAGAACTTTAAGGGGATAGAAGTATCCGCTTACATTTCTAAGGGAGCCGAAGACACTTGGCAGAAGGTACTAGACGGAACTCTAAGTGCCTTCTCGATTGGTGGTCGCATTATGGAGCGTGTTGAAGATGAACACAGAATGTTCCGTGGCCAGCCAGTAAGCGTTGTCACTGAGTATGAACTTGGTGAACTAAGTCTGGTTGATAATCCAGCTAACCCTGCAGCAAATATAACGCTAGTAAAGGCAGATGACGCTGGACTTGTCTATGCGTTGGATGTGGAAGAAGTGGAGTGTAATAAGTCGGGAGATTCTGTTGTATGTATCACTTCTAGTGGCACAACTGCCGGAAATGTAACTACATACTCTAACTCTTCTAATTACACTGTGGTCGATGGTGGCTGTAATGTTACGAAAAACTTGCAATATAAGGAAAGTTCTGGTAATATCCTGAATATGGACAACACAGATAATGTGGTTGTATCTGACGTAGATGCATCTGAAGATGCAGTTGCTGAAGATACAGCGACGAATGTATTGGAATCAGCTATATCGGAAGATATATCTGACAGAATCTCACTTCTTCGCAGATTCTTGACATGGCTTACTGATGCCTCTGATGAGGAATTGGGGGGTCTTGTTGATTCTACTGACGAGGGTGTGGAAAAGTCCGCTGAGGCACAAGATGAAATTGAGCTTGTAGCTGACGATATCAATGATGAAGGAGAAGATATGAACATTGAAGAACTCACAGCAACTCTTTCTGCTGTCATTGATGAGAAGCTTGCTGACTTTGCCAAGGCCTCGAAGGAAGATATCGAGACTGCGGTTGAAGGAAGGCTTGCTTCTGCTATTGAGACAGTAGTGGAGAAGCATGAAGATCTTGTAAGCAAGATCGAAGAAACAAACAAAGAAGTCGCTGAGCGTGTAGATGGGATCAACGAACGTGTTGAGACTGTTGAAGATGCGGGCGCAATTAAAAAGAGTGTCGATGAGACTGAAGTTGAAGAGGACGAGGCAATCGCTAAGGTTGCTGAAGAGGACGAGGAGACTTCCATTTGGAACAACCTCTACCTACCTCAAGAGCTGATTAAGTCTCTGGGATACAAGTCATAGGGAGGAAATATACAATGGCTAATGAAGACCTTCTACAAAAGGCAAATGAAGTAACAACTAGCGTTGTTGGAAATTCCGGTGGCGGCATTCTTAAGCCCGCTCAGGCCAATCGCTTCCTTGATTTCGTTGTCGATCAGTCTGTTCTATTGCAGCAGTCTCGGGTTGTGCGCATGCGCAGCGACTCGATGGAGATTGACAAGGTATCAGTAGGAACTAGGTTGCTTGCAAAGGCTACTGAGGCTACCGACACTGGAGCAAACGCAGCGGTGACCTTTTCTAAGGTTGCTTTGACGACTGTCAAGCTTAGGCTTGATTGGGAAGTCAGCACTGAGTCCCTTGAGGACAATATTGAAGGTGATTCTCTTGAGGATCACATCGCTCAGGTCATGGCGCGACAAACGTCGAATGACATGGACGATCTACTTATCAATGGTGATACAACTAGTAGCAATACGCTGCTCAAGGCCCTAGATGGCTTTGTGAAGCTTGCTAAGGCTAGTGGTACTGTTGTAGACGAGGCCGGTGACAATGTAAGTCGCTCGGTCTTTGATCGTATTCTTAGGAACATTCCTAACAAGTACCTACAGCGTCGTAATGAGCTTCGGCTCTTTACTGGCCCAGGTGTTGTACAGGATACAATCTGGTCACTACAGAACCCTAACTCTGCCACCTCTGCAACCGCAGGCGCACCGTCGCCCGGTTCAACATATGGTGACAGACTGCTAGATGGCGCTGCAGGCGCAAATGGTGGTCCCGGTTCAACCGGTTTGGCACCATTTGGTATTCCCCTAATTGAGGTGCCTCTCTATCCAGAGACGGTAACCGGGGATTACAGCGGTGCTTCTGGTAACCACGGTTACATTGCGCTAACCTTCCCCAACAACCATGTTGTGGGTATTCAGCGAGAGATCACGCTTTACCGTGAATTCAAGCCGAAGAAGGACACGATTGAGTTTACTCAATTCAACCGTGTGGCTGCAAACATCGAAAACGCAGATTCTTACGTAATCGCTAAGAACGTAGCAATCCGCGCAGTCTAAGTAAGTTTTAGTTAATATCTAAGACTGGAGAACCCTCGGGAGGCTTGACTTCTCGGGGGTTCTCTTGTGTTGCTATTGATCCGGTATTATGGTAGAATCCTTATATGATTAACGATGATGTAGTAATTACTGAAAACATTAATAACCCAGAGATTGAGGGCGAGAAGCCTAAGCCTAAACCTAAGGCGGCAGCCAAAAAGCCTGCTGTCAAGAAGGCGCCAGCTAGCAAGGCTGCTGCTAAGAAGGATGATCGTGTAATGTTGTTTATGCGTCACGGAGCAGGCTATGCTGTGGGGGATGTGAAGTTTCTTAGTTCTCATCCATATCAGTTGGTTGATAGTGAGACGGCGAAGCAACTCCTTCAGACGGAACAGTTTGAAGAAGCTGATGCTGAAGCTGTAAAAGAATTTTATGGAGAGTAGAAATGGCTGGTTTATCAAACTATCTTGAAGATAAACTTATAAATCATGTTTTAAGAAATACGTCATATACGCCCGCTACTGCGGTGTATCTGGCTTTATTTACAAGCAATCCTACTGACGCTGATACTGGTAGTGAAGTAAGTGGCGGTAGTTATGCACGACAATCGGTTGCCTTTAGTGCGTCATCAAGTGGAAGTTCTTCTAACTCGTCCAGTGTGTCCTTCGCTAGCATGCCAGCTGCGACAATTACACATGTTGGAGTGTATGATCTATCTTCTGGTGGTAACTTGTTGTTTCATGGAGCGCTGTCTGCGTCCACTGCCGTTGCTTCTGGAGATACGTTTACCATACAGGCAAACGATCTTCAAATTAGCCTCGCTTAGTTGGATAAAAAAACGGCGTAATGGTATAATCAAGGTATGGCATTTAGTTACAACCTCACCATTAACCAGGGTGAGACCTTTTCTAAAGATTTTACGTACACGGCGGGCGGCAATGCTGTTGACCTGAGTAGTCACACTGCGCGTATGCAAGTGAGGACTAGTTATGATGCTGCCACTACGTTGGTAAGCTTAACCAGTGGTGCTGGTGATATAGCCTTGACGGCTGCCGGTGTTATAACTGTCACCATCTCTGCAACGGCTACTGCAGCGCTCGCTGCCCCTAATAATGGGGTTTATGATTTAGAGATCATAGGTACTGATAGTACTGTAACTAGATTGCTTCAAGGTAATGTAAGTATTACACCTGAGGTAACAAAGTAATGGGTACTACTTTAGTAGTAAATGAGACTGCGCAGACGATCAAGGTAGTTGCTGATGATCGTGTTCTTTTAGAAGATACAGCTCCCGGCGAAGTTCTTACGGTAGCAACCACTGGTCCTCAAGGACCTACTGGTTCTGCTGCAACATTGTCTGTTGGTTCGGTAACAACCGTAGCCAATGGTGTGGGGAGTAGCGTGTCTAATTCGGGCACATTGACGGCAGCCGTTCTGGATTTTATTCTAGAGGCTGGCCCGGCTGTGAACGCTACTGTTGTTCATACTCAGTCATCGTCTGCGTCTACGTGGACTGTTAACCATAATTTGGGGAGATACCCCTCAGTAGACGTCATAGACTCTGCTGGAACGCAGGTAATCGGAGATATTCAACATACGTCTGTAAATCAGGCTGTATTGACTTTTGATAATCCTTTTGCCGGTAAAGCTATTATAATTTAGGAGGAAAAATGGCTAAAAAGTTTCTGGTCCCTATTGATCTACAATCATATATTGACCTTAATAAAAACGAGCTACGTAATTCTGTAATACAGAATCTAGCTACAGCCCCCTCTGCACCGTCCAACGGCCAGATTTACTATGACACTAGTGATGACAAGCTCTATGTTCGTGCTGCTGGAGGATGGGTTTATATAAACCGCAATACTGCCACTACGTCTGTAGATGGCTTGATGTCTTCAACTGATAAGACAAAACTTGATGGTGTTGAAACTAGCGCCGATGTCACAGATGCAACGAATGTTGATACTGCTGGCGCTGTTATGGAGGGTGATTTCAATGCTGGTACATTCTTGTATGCTGCTGTCGATAACACTCCCGCTGTCAAGACTGCTGCTGAAGTCCTAACCATTCTTGGTGTGGAGACTGCTGCTACTGCTGATCAAACAGCGAGTGAAATTTTAACATTGCTACTCACTGTGGATGGCGCTACTAGCGCTCTAGATGCTGACAAGTTGGACGGACAGGAAGGTACATACTATCTCGCTAGAGCTAACCATACTGGTTCTCAAACGGCTAGTACGATTTCTGACTTTGACACGCAGGTGCAAACGAGTCGTCTAGATCAGATGGCTGCACCGACTGCCTCTGTGTCAATGAATTCACAGAGAGTAACTAGTGTTAGTACGCCGACATCTGATAACGATGCTGCTACTAAGGCTTATGTTGATGCGACAAAGGCGGGCTTGAATGTTAAAGAGCCTGTACGTGTTGCGACTACTGCCAGTCTTGCTATAGCCACTGATCTGCAAAATGCAGATACTGTTGATGGTGTAACACTGGCTACAGGCGATAGGGTGTTGGTCAAGAATCAGACAACTGGTTCTGAAAATGGCATCTATGTTGTAGTTGCCTCCGGAGCGGCAGGTCGATCTACTGATTTTGACGCTTCTAGTGAAGCTATAGGTGGTGCTTTTGTTTGGATTAATGAGGGTAGTACACAGGCTGATACTCAGTATGTTGTAACGACCAATGATCCAATTACTCTTGGAACTACATCCATTACATGGACTAAGTTCTCATCTGTTTCTGGCGTGGTTGCTGGTGATGGTCTTTCAAAGACTGGTGCTACAATTTCTGTCAACCTGGATACCAATCCTGGTTTGTCGGTAAGCGCTAGCGGCTTAACAGTTGCTACTGGTCTGGCTGGAGCGGGGCTTACGCTAACAAGCGGTGCCTTGAGTGTTGATGATGTCGATCTAGCATCGGCTGTTACTGGAACACTTCCAATTGCTAATGGCGGTACTGGTGCTACAACTAGCGCTGGTGTAAAGACTGCTCTTGGCTATATGACTCGCTATGCTGCTACATTGACTGGTGATTCTACAACGACTTCGTTTACTGTGACACACAGTCTTGGTACTAAGTCAGTTACAGTAGCTGTGTATGAGTCTGCTTCTCCATATGCTGAAGTTGAGACAGACGTAAAGCATACCACAACAAGTGCCGTTACTGTTGCTTTCGGATCGGCTCCCGCTACGGGAACAGATTACGAAGTCGTAGTCATCGGTTAAGAAATGCGGGATTCCTGAGGGGATCTGCTATAATAATATAGGACGGTTGAGGTCGTGGCTAAATCTTTTAAGACAGTTATATCCATTGATGACGCAAGCTCTGCTGCGTCTGAAGCCCTACGTACCCGTGTCTCTGGAGATACACAATCGCGTATTTCCATTGATGCCGGTGGTAAGCTTACGTGGGGCTCTGGGGCTGCCACGGGGGATGTAACTCTGTATCGCTCTGCTGCTGACATCTTGAAGACTGATGACGTCCTTCAAGCAGCGGGCGGTGTTGTGACTTTAACAACTGCTGGCGTCCCCTCTGCTTCTATTGCTGATGGGGCAATGGCTGTTGACACGACTAACAATGTTTTCTATTTCCGTTCTGGTTCTGCATGGCAGCAGGTATCTGGTGGTGGCGCTAGCGTCACAGTCGCTGACACTGCCCCAAGCAGCCCCAGCGACGGGGATATGTGGTTTGAGTCTGACACAGGGAACACTTTGGTGTATTATACTGATGCTGACTCGGCTCAGTGGGTTGAGATTGGACACACTCCTGACTCATCTCATGAGTTTTTCATTAGTATGGATGGCGGGGTCCCTGATAGCAACTATGGTGGTATCAGCACTGTTGATGGGGGTGTTGTTTAATGGCAACTAACTTCCCATCTTCTCCGGCGCTGAATGACACTTGGTCTGTTGGCAATACGATTTGGTTCTGGAATGGAACCTATTGGGAGCTTCAGGCGAACACAACTAAGTTCTCCTCTAGTGATAATGCTCCTGCTAATACCGTGGAGGGTGACTTCTGGTTTGAGTCTGATACGGGTAAGCTTTTTGTTAGGTATGACTCTGCGTGGATAGAAGTTGGTCACGCTTCAGATGGACAGTCATTCCAGGTAGGAGACACTCTTCCTGCATCTGGAACAAATGGGGATATATGGTTTGAATCTGACACAGGAAAAACTTTTATATATTATATTGATGCTAACTCTAGCCAGTGGCTGGAGATAGGTCATGCTTCTGACGGGCAATCTTTTATTGTTGGTGATACTGTCCCTTCTTCCGCTAGTACTGGTGATATTTGGTTTGAGTCTGATAGTGGCGGGGCGTTTATTAGATACGATAGTACATGGGTAGAGTTGGGCCATTCTGTGAGCGGGGTCAATGTTAATATTGATGGTGGCAAATCTGGTACCAACTATGGCGGTATAACTGCTCTCGATGGAGGTTCTTCATAATGGCTATTAGCTTCCCCTTGTCTCCCAACACTGGCGATATACATCAGGTGGCTGATCGTGTATGGCAATGGGATGGCGAGAAATGGAAGGCCACAGGGACTACATCTAGTTCATCTGTAGGCGCCACGGTGGTATTTGAAGGCGCAACAGCGGATGCGTATGAGACTACGTTGACGGTGGTTGATCCTACTGCTGATAGGACGGTTACGATTCAGAATGCGGATGGGACGCTGGCTTTTACTTCTGACGTACCTGCGGTGGTGCCTGTGGATGATGAGAATACCGTTCTTGCCGGTCAGGTGTTCTAGGTATGTCTAGGTTTGATGGAAGATGGTTTCCAAGTAGTAAGACCTCAGATTGGGCTACCGGCAAGTTTGGTACTCCGGGTTGGTCTCCTGCACCTCCTACTAGTGTAACACCAACAGAGGGTGATGAACAGGTTGCTTTGTCATGGACTGCAGGATATGCAAACGGTTCAGATATTACTGGATATAAAGTAGAAAAGAATGACGGTTCTTGGTCTACTGTAACATCCGACACAGGAAGTGATGCTACTTCTTATACTGCTACTGGCCTTACAAATGGAACAGGTTACACTTTTCGTGTTACTGCCATAAATGCTGTAGGAGTTGGTGAAGAGGCTTCTTCAGCCAGTTCTTCTAAAATACCACGGGGTGTGCCGGGAGCGCCAGGAACTCTGTCGTTGGCTGAAGGCAGCCCCGGCCACACGGATATTGATCTGTCGTGGTCAGCTGGATCGACTAACGGTGCCGCTATTACCGGATATAAAATCCAAAGATCTACTGATGGTTCCTCTTGGTCAAACGTTGTTGCCGATACAGGCAGTACGGGTACTACATATACTAATACAGGTTTGACTGGATCAACTACATATCATTATAGAGTGGCAGCAATCAATGTAGCTGGCGCTGGTAGTTACGGTAATGCTCCAAGTCGTACTACTAGTGCTCCGATTATGGCATACAGCACAACTGGTTCTCCAACGCTTACAACTTATTCAGGATACAAGTCTCTTACTTGGACAGGTTCTGGGTCGGTTACATTTACTGGAAATCCCAACAGTGCTACGCTTGAAATTCTTACTATTGCTGGTGGAGGCGGTGGTGCATGTTCCAACTCTAGTGGTGGAGGCGGTGGTGGTGCGGGTGGTATGAAGACGTTTACTTCTCAAAGTATTAGTCTTAATAGTGCTTATACTGTTACTGTTGGGGCAGCGGGTGCTGGCTTAACAAGTCCTACTGGAAAAGGTGGCAATGGGAGCAGCACTCAGTTTGGATCATTGGAGACAATGGTAGGTGGAGGTGGAGGCGCACCTACTGTTGGGTATGGCAGCGCTGGCGCAGGTAACAGTGGAGGTTCCGGTGGTGGCGGTGGTGGAGCTAACAACTACGGCGGCGGGCCGGGAACGGCAGGTCAGGGTACTGAGGGTGGGAATGGCAATTATTCATGGCAAACTTACAACTGCGGTGGTGGTGGCGGCAAGGGTTACCGGGGCGCTTACGCATCGAACAGCTTCTGGTCTGGTGGTATCGGAGCGTCTAACAACTACAAGACAGGCTCTAATATCGACTACGCTGGCGGTGGCGGTGCTGGTGGCGGCAATAGCAGCGCTGATAATATCAAGGTGATGGGTGGTGGCGACTGGGGTGGTGGAACTTCTTCTTCTGGAACAGGAAATCCCGGTGATGACAACCAGTCCTATGGCGCTGGTAATGGTGGTGGAGCTTCTTCTCATGGAGGCGATGGAGGAAGTAATACTGGTGGCGGTGGTGGCGGTAATGGTAATGGTAGTCAATATGATGCTGGAAATGGCGGATCTGGAATTGTAGTTATCCGTTGGGCGACTTAGGAGAATCATGGCTCATTTTGCTGAAATAGACGAGAATGATATTGTTTTAAGAATCATTGTGGTATCTAATGATGAGATTCTTGATGAAGAGGGTGTCGAGACTGAATCTATCGGGCAGCAATTTTGTACTGATCTTTTAGGTGGCACTTGGGTTCAGTGTTCGTATAATAGCAATATACGAGGTCGCTATGCTAGGATTGGTGATACTTATGATTCTGATTTAGATTTATTTATTTTGCCAAAACCATTTCCTTCGTGGACTCTCGCTGAGGATACGGGAGGCTGGGAGCCGCCTACGCCTTATATCGTTGGTTATATTTGGGACGAAGATACTTTGTCGTGGGTTAAACCAGATGCTCCGTTTGCTTCTTGGGAGTGGAATGATCTTCGCTGGATAGCACCGGTTGATTATCCAGACGATGGGTTGGCATACAACTGGGACGAAGATAGTCTTTCGTGGGTTGAGGTAGAATAAACAAATAAGTGATATAATGGAGACACGATGGCGACATATTCTAAACAATATTTAACAGGTGGTGCCGCTGATGGTACCGGAATTAAATTAGATATCGATTCTGGAGCGTATACTACTATCCATACGTCTAGCGCAGGTCAGGCTGGTCACATAGATGAGATTTGGTTGTATGGATCCAACACCCACACTTCAGATATCAAAGTGACTTTACAATTTGGTGGGTCGGATGATCCTGATGACATTATTGAGATAACTGTAGGCGCAGAGGCGGGGCTAGTGTTGTTGGTCCCTGGGCTTGTCCTTAAGGGTAATGGATTGGTGTTGAAGGGTGCTGCTGCGGTAGCGTCTAAAGTTACGGTGTTTGGGTACATCAATAGAATTTCATAGGAGATAACAATGGCAATAGATTTTCCAAACAGTCCCACAACCGGCGATATTCATACCGTTAGTGGTCGGCAATGGAGTTGGGACGGTGAGAAATGGAATGCTTATGGCGCTTCGTTGGCTCCTGATGTTTTAAAAGTAGATTCTGGGAATAACCGGGTTGGAATAAATCAAACAACCCCCATTTATTCATTGGACGTAACAGGGACTGCACGTATCACTGGAGACTTGACGGTTCAAGGGACTACTACCACTATTGACTCCGCCACTATTGCGGTTAAAGATTCATTTGTATTTGAAGGAGCGACAGCTGACGCTTATGAAACTACTCTAACTGTTACTGACCCTACTGCTGATAGAACTGTAACTATTCCTGATAGCACCGGCACTATGGCGCTTACTTCTGATATCCCCACTGTTGCTGGCGTATACCTGCCCCTGGCTGGCGGAACATTGAGTGGTGCAGTCAATGTCGCTGATCAAACGATGCAGCGGCCGGTGATGAAGGATTATGGAGAAACATTATCAACCAACGTAACTTCTGGTGCTGCTGCTACACTAGACTTAGTGAATGGCAATGTCTTTGATTTAACATTGACCGCGAATTGTACGATCACACTATCAAACCCCCCTGCCTCTGGCACGGCTGGTTCTTTTACTCTGATCGCACGACAGGATGGCACTGGCTCACGCATTATCACATGGCCCGTAAGTGTGAAGTGGGCCGGTGGAACGGCGCCTACGCTGACTACCACAGCGAGCGCCGTTGACATCCTGACTTTCTCCACTGTAGATGGCGGATCTAATTGGTTTGGCTTTTCTGCCGGTTTGGAAATGAGCTAATGCCTTTAGGTATGGCTAAGTCTGCAGTTATGGCAGCAGCCGGTGGCGGTGCTGCTGGGTTGACGGCGTTCGGTGGGATCATCACTCAGTACACGGATTCTGGTACGACGTATCGTGTCCATACGTTCCGTGGTTCAGGCAAGTTCTTCGTGTCTGCTGGGACGGCTGATGTGGATTATCTGATCGTCGCAGGCGGGAGTGCTGGTGCCGTAGGGGGTGGCGGTGCTGGCGGCATGCAGACAGGCACGGGTTACGCCGTGTCCGCTGGCACCTACACAGTCACCGTCGGTGCAGGTGCGGCCACCAATACCGCTATTGGCAACACGGGAGCGTCTGGTTCCAACTCTGTGGCCTTGGGGACCACTTCTACGGGTGGCGGTGGCGGGGCTGGTGGCACCTCGGGACAGAACGGTGCTGCTGGCGGTTCGGGTGGTGGAAAGTATGGAGGCCACACCGCAGGGGCAGGGACCGCAGGGCAAGGCAACGATGGCGGTAGTTCAAGCGGGGTAGGCGGTGGCGGCGGCAAGGGCGAAGAGGGCGACACCGACGCTGCTGGTTATGGCGGTGATGGGGCTACGGGCTATGGAATAACGGCGACAACGCCGATCTACGCAGGCGGCGGCGGCTCTGGCGGTTACACGGGCCTTGGTGGCGAGTTCGGAACGGGCGGCGACGGCGGTGGCGGTTCTGGTTCCTCTGGGAACAATGGCAGCGGCGGTGTACCCAATACGGGTAGCGGTGGTGCGGGTGGTCAAAACAGCCCGACGCTCAAGGATGGCGGCGCAGGCGGTGCGGGCATTGTCATCATCCGATACGCGGTGGCCGCATAATGGCTGACAGGCGATCAACGCGCTCCGCATTTCTTCGTGGCAACCTCGCAATCATACCGCTACAAGATGGAACAGAATCTATTACTGACAGTTGCCATTTCGACCTTGTTCAGGATAAGACATGGACGGGCTACAAGGGGTACCCAGCCAACGGCGCACAACAGGACAGAGTGTTCCTACACAGGATTATTTGGGAGACAGAGAACGGAACAATCCCCGATGAGTTAGAGGTAGATCATATAAACCGTGATCCACGAGACAATAGGCTGTCTAACTTGAGGACCGCTTCTAGATCACAGAACGTCCGAAACACACTATCGTCTGGCGGCAGATCAACTTATCGCGGAGTGTCCGAAAGCGCCAACTGGCGCAACAAGGGTTGGGGTAAGCGTTGGGTGGCGCACATCAAGAACGACAAAAAATCACAGCATCTGGGCTACTTTGACACAGAAGAAGAAGCCCATGCCGCATATGTGGCAGCAGCAGAACAGTGTGGGGTTATGGATTACATCCCAGAACTAAAGGGGGGTGTGGTCTAAATGGATCCCGCATACATCGTTGATGGTGTTCTCACTGAC
>Ga0209360_1000676_pt1 | contig 26571 bp, 22 predicted proteins | sample SaaInlV_130m_DNA_3_FD_184651 | JGI IMG/M metagenome (GOLD analysis project Ga0209360, IMG submission 184651) | Marine microbial communities from expanding oxygen minimum zones in the Saanich Inlet - SI037_S3LV_130m_DNA (SPAdes) (version 2) | ecosystem: Environmental > Aquatic > Marine >... | reverse complement strand
GCGGATCGGCGGCATGACCCAGGTTGGGTCGTTCCTCGGATAGGCGCTATGCCCAATCGGGCCCATGATCCATCCATCGGCGCCCTTCAAGGCTTCGACCGTCACTTCGGGCGCCGTGTTCCCATGTTTGTCATGCCCTTCCTTGCCAATCGGCAAGTTCTCCCAGACGACATCCAGACCGGTGCGCGCCGCCGCCGCCGTCATTACCTTCACACATTCCGGAACGACCTCGTAGCCGATATCGTCCCCCGGCAATACGCCAATTTTCATGTTCGACATTACGCCGCCGCTTCGGCCAGGCCAGGCCGTTCGAGCTTGGTGACCGCCTTCAAACGCAAGACCGTATCCCCGGCCAGGTGGGTCCAAATCATGGCGTCGCGCGCCAGTTTGCTTACGCGCGGGTTATTTCGGCAGCCTTCTGCGCCATGGATATCCATGTTCAACCGCGTCACCCGCCGGATCACATCGGTGGAATAGTTGACCATAAGAACGCCGTTGGCAGAGCGTTGACCCTGATCGTGTTCCCAGGCCACGCGCATGACAAAAGAGCGCAATGCTTCGGTCAGCATATTCATCTCATTTATGCCTAGCTGGATGAGCTGGTGATCTATCAGAAATTTACCGGCCCGTTTGTTGGAGCAGGCGAACGCCATCGCCATGCCGTTGGCGTCATCGCAGACGCCAACGGCATTGGCGGAAAGTTCCAAATCGCCGAACAGGTCGCCGCCGGTGGTGTCGCCGCCGGCGGATTTGACCGAACCAGTGCCGACGCCGCCGATAACGTTGGCGTGGGGCACGCGGGCGTCTTCAAATATAAGCTCGGCATTTTGATAGAACCGCCAACCGGACTTGTTGGAAACTTTGCCGATACGAAATCCGGGCGTGTCCTTGGGCACCAAAAACAGGGTGCCGCCCTGCGTGATGTCCACGGAGGCGTCGGTCCTGGCATCGATAAAGAATAACGAGCCGACGCTACCGTTGGCGATGAAGGTCTTCTCGCCGTTCAATATCCAATCATCGCCGTCGCGTATCGCGCGCAAACGGTACCCGGCCTTGGGGTCAATCTCAGGTGGCAGGCGGTTGTCGCAGCCGGCGTTGGGCTCGGTAATGCCGCGGCCCAAAAGATATCTGTGGTCGCTAAGGAAGGGCTTCAAGAACCGCTCTTTCTGATCGTCGCTACAGGCAATGGCGATCAAGTGGCTCCATTTCCAGTTCTGGCTGAAGGCTTTGCAGATGGCGCTGTCGCCTTTGGCAAGCTCCATCATGACCAGTGTTTGCGTGACGAACCCGGTGCCTGGCCCGCCCCATTTTGCCGGAACTGCCAGCGTGCGGAAACCGAGCCGCGAGCCTTTTTCAATGACACCCCAGTCCCAAGGCTCAAAGCCGCCTTCGATTTGATCCCGCGCCAGCGAAATCGGGCGGATTTCATGGGTGGCGAATTCGCGCGCTTTTTGCTGCCAATCCTGTTGTTCTTCGTTCAGCGAGAAATCCATCGCAAACCTCTTTCATCTAACGCCGGTTTCACGCCGCCGGCGTGCGTTCGTACCCCACCACCGCTTCGGCGATTTGAAGGCTGGTGGAAACATCATTGCCGTTCGAATGTACGAACATGTTCGCGTCTTCGACATATTTTTGTAGCGGCATGTCGCGCATGACCGCCATGGCGCCAAAACATTCGGCGGCCGTCTGGGTAACTTCCAGAACCGTTTCGGCGGTGAATATGCTGGCGATAATTTGTTGCGGCAAATCCGAAACGCTGCGGTCGGCGATCGCCTCTGGATGGTCGGCAACCCAGGCCGCCTTCCAAATCATGGTGCGCGCCGCTTCCAACTTGACCGCCATGCCGGCGATAAATTTACCAATCGCTTGGTGCTCAACAATATTGCGCCCGCCCTGGCGCCGGATTTTGGCGTAAGCAACTGCGGCATCGAATGCGGCCTGGCCGACGCCCAAATTTATCGCGGCGCGCTGGAGGGTGTGCAAAGCATCGTACTCACCACCGCTGAGCGGGCTGTTTCCTGCCTCGCCGAGCAGGTTTTCAGACGGCACCTTGCAGGAACGAAATTGGATATTGGCGGCGCTGCCATGATGCCACCGGACTTGGGTCTGTTCACCGGTCTCGGCGATGGTCAGGCCAGGGGTATCCCGGGGCACAACAAGCGCGCTCATGCCACCGGCCCAATCGCTGCGCACCGGTACCACCATCAGATCGGCAATCGGCGCGTTGGCGGCGAGGGAAACCGAGCCGTCGATCACCCAGTCTCCGTCTTGCATGACGGCGCTCACCCCGGCGCCGGTTTCGTTTGGAAGGTCTTCGTGGTAGTTCCACCCGGAAACCTCCGGCGTGCTTCCGCCGTGGCCGAGGTGAAAGGCCGGGTCCTCTGTAAATCGCTTGAGAAACCGTTCGCTTTGATCCGGCGTCATCCAGTTGTCGAACAAAAGATGGCCGAGCAAATCGGTCTCGCCGAGCGTCACCGCGATATCAACGTCGCCTGCGGCCATCTCCTCAAGAACAATGCATGATGTCAGCGTGTCCGCGCCGACGCCGCCAGCCGCTTCGGAAAGAGTCAATACACGAAGGCCAAGTTCCGAGGCTTGGCCCAGGAGGTCCATCATCAATGGCTTTGCAAATGGCTCCAGCCGGTCTGGATGAATGGCGACGGGCCTGATTTCGTTGGCCGCGAAACTTCTGACGGTATCGCGAAATTCGATCTGCTCCGCGTCGAGGTGCAGGTTAAACATAGGTCTTTAACTCCCCCATTTTTGGCTCGCATTAGCCCAATGTCAGGCTACCGACAGGCCGCCATCGACGACCAGGGTCTGACCGGTGACGGAGCCGGCATCGGGGCTGGCGAGATAGCGCACCGCGCCGGCGATGTCAGCGGGTTCGGGAAACCGGCCCGAAGGGATACGGCCGAGCATGGTTTTGCGCGCCTCCGGGTCCAGGGATTTTTTCCGGCTTTCCGTCATCACGGTCGCCGGGGCAACCGTATTGACGCGGATATCTTTGTCCGCCCATTCGATCGCCAGCATGCGCGCCATCTGGATCAGGCCACCCTTGGACGTTCCATAAACGGTGCGCCCGCCAAATCCCAGCAAGCCATGGGTGGAGGCGATGCTGATGACGGCGCCGCCGTGCCCGGCATCCATGCAATGCTGAGCGAATCGGCAAGAGAGAAAATAGGCGCCTTTCAGGTTGGCGTCGACAACGCGGTCCCAATCGTCCCAGGTCACTTCGACGGCTGGTTTGACCAGCGCCGCAGCCGCGTTGTTGACCAGCACGTCGAGCCCGCCCAGGAATTCGGTGGCGGTCGCTATTGCATTATCGATGCTAGCCTCCGAAGTGAGCTCAAGCTCGATGGGAATGGTGGTCACGCCGGCAAAGTCCTGATCGGCGATCACGCTCTCCAGCCGGGCCGTGTCGCGGCTGGTGAGTGCCAGCATATAGCCCGCCCTGGCCAGGTTAAGCGCAATTTCAAGCCCAATTCCGGTCGAAGCCCCAGTCACCAGAGCCCGCCCGGCACCTCTCTCATCCGCTCGGTCAGCCAAATTCACCCCCCCATTATGGTGATCCAACAAAACGCCATTCTAGAGGAAGATGGTCCGGTGGCAATCATTCAGGATAAATTGGCAGGATTGTCTGCGTCGGGCCAAAACGGGTTATTCAGAACACACCGCCAGTTATGCTGAATCTCTCCTATTGACCCTACTTAGGTCACCTTCGCGGCAATTCGAATATGTTAGTTCTGAGCAACGATTTTGTCTCTTGGGAATTCAACGATTACCGTAGTGCCGATTTCGGGTTCACTTTCGACCAATAAATTTCCCCCCTGGGCTTCGACAAGCCGTTTGGTCAAGGGCAATCCCAACCCGGTTCCTTCGTAATTTTTCTTATCGTCGCGTTGCACTTGTCCAAACAGATCCATTGCCCGGCGGATATCTTTATTGGTCATGCCGACACCTGAATCTTTGATCTCAATCACTGCCGATCCATCTTTTTTGCACTGTACGCTAACGTCCACTGTGCCGCCGGGTTCGGTAAATTTTACGGCATTGGAAAGCAGATTAACAAATACCTGCCTCATGCGCCTTTCATCGGCACGCAAAACCAGACGAAGACCGTCGTCCGCGTTTATGAATTCAACACCACCTTGTTCGGCTCTTGATTTTACGAGGAGCAACGAGGCCGTTATTGTATCGCCAATATCGACTTCTGTTACATTCAATTCCAGTTTGCCCGCCTCGATCACTGACACATCGAGAACATCGTTGATGAGGTCGAGCAAATGCTGTCCAGACTTGTGAATATTGTCCAGATACTCGTGCTGTTTCTCGTTGCCCAATGGTCCGAAAATATTGCCAGACAGTGCTTCGGAAAACCCGAGAATAGCATTCAACGGCGTTCGTAATTCGTGGCTCATATTGGCCAGAAATTCGGTTTTTACCCGGTTTGAGGTTTCGGCATCTAGTCTCGCTTCAACGATTTCTCTTTCCGCTTTGACGCGATCAGTCATATCGCGGATGGTGCCGAAATATGATGTTACCCCGTCGATCGTTGTTTCGCTGATGTTCAAATCAAGGGGGAATGTAGTCCCGTTTTTGCGCTTACCGTCCACCGCGCGGCCAACACCAATAATCTTAGACTTACCGGTGTTCAAATATCTGGCTAAATAGCCGTCATGGGCGCTGCTAACCGGTTCCGGCATCAGCATATTGATATTGTTGCCAATCATTTCATCCGTTGAATAGCCAAATATGTTTTCAGCCTCGGGATTTACGTATTGGATCATGCCGATGGTATCGATGACAATCGCTGCATCGGCCAAATTTTCGAGGACCAGCCTGTATCGTTTTTCGCTGGCCTGAAGCTCCGTAGTCGCTTCCGATACTTTTTGCTCGAGGGATTCGTTGAGTAAACGTATCTCTCTTTCCGCCTGCTTTTGTTCGGATATGTCGATACGAATGGCAACGGTGCCGCCTTCAGAGGTCGCCGCGTTTCTGATCAGTATGGAACGCCCATCGGTGGTCTCATATTCAAACGCGTTTCCTTTCTCGCGGAAGCGTTTCAGCCTTTGTTCGATCCATTCGTCCTCACGTCCGATCGCTTCAAGCACGATCCCGCTATACGCAGCATCCCGGATAATCTCTTCCGCACGTTTCCCAGGCGCTAATTCCATGGCCTGATCAAGCCGGGTTATTACATTCTGGTTAAAAGACACAAGGCGTTCGTCAGCGTCATAATAGTTGAACCCAATGGGCAGTGAGTTGATCGCGTCCTGAAGACGGGTTTGAGCAAGTTCCAACTGTTCCTGGCTTTGCCGCAACTCTTCCTCGTGAGCCTTCTTTTCGCTGATATCTTGGATTTGGGAGACAAAATAATGCGGATTACCCTGCTCGTCTCTTACCAGGGTTCTGTTCAGCAACCCCCAGATAACGACCCCATCACGGCGCACAAACCGTTTTTCGATGGTGTCCATCTTCCTGCCATCGTTGACGATACGTTCTCGAGCATCGCGGGTAAGGGAGCGGTCTTCTTTCCACGTAATATCATACACGGATTGTGCCAACAGTTCTTTTTCGGAATAGTCCAACATCTGGCACAAGGCGCGATTCACCAGCAGAAACTGACCGTCTATGGTCGAGATGCCCATGCCGATTCCCGCTTCTTCGAACATGCCCCTAAATACGTCTTCATGTTCGAAAAATGTGTCAGTGATTTGCGATTGATTTTTTACAACCAATTTTGTTCCCCAGGATCGCTCATCGTTATGCCGTAGGATAAGTGCAGGAAATATCAGCGTAATTCCGCTTCAACGATAGCACGAATACTATACTACCGCGTTGAGATGTGCCTCGATAAAACTCTCCTTTCTCTCATCATATGATATTGGAAATATTTCCAACAAGTAATTTATTTTGTTTCCGATGCCGTGCGCGGCACCCAACCGAGGCTATTTTCCGATGCCAAAATGGAGGCGAGAAACGTCGGTAGAAAGATTTAGAGCATGTGTTGCGTTGATCGATTGAGGGGGAGGGGCAAAGTGGAAATTGGCGGAGTACAAAAATCAAAAAATTTCGAAACCCGTGAATACCCAAAAAATTTAGTTTGGGTATTTGCCGCCGTTTTATGGTCTGTGCACATTTAGCGTATTCGGCGGGAACTTGAGCTTCTGGGGGGACTCAAGTGATCGACGCAACACTTTATCTTTGATGGAAAGATGGAGTGATTAATTAGAGGGCGAATTTTTCGTCGAGGTTTCGTTGTGGTGGAGAAGACGGAGTTGCGGGATCGCTTTGGTCCGGGCCAGCCCATCATGTAGCGCTGAGCAGAACCATACCAATAACCGTTATGATCCGAGCAAAGACAGCCAAGTGACGTTCACCGGCGAACCGTTCGGCTGAACGCCACACGCTCACTAAGACCGTGATGTTGTATGGAACGGAAAAAGCGTAGCCGACAATGATTCCCGAAATCGGGCGTTCACTCATGATCAAGAGAAGAGCAAATCCGCTGGACGTAATGTTAACGATAAGACCGCCGAAAACAGCCCAGTCCCAAAACGCATTTTGGAGCGCCAGTTCGCCATACCAAAGATGCCGCAGGTTCTTCATAGACTAGAGATTCTATAATTGAAATTCTGGGGAAGTCCATCGCGTCTGAGGGTCGCAAATCGCTTCAATAGAAATTTTTGGTTTTTGGTCAAAAAGGTATTACTGCGTTCTGGGCTTACTTGTTTGTTCATTGAAATCATTCAACGCATGATAAATTTCGGCAATCAGCTGCTCACCGAGAAGACCCAAAACGTATCAATAAATATCCAGTCACAGCTGAAAGAATTGATCCAGTTAGTACGCCTAAACGAATTGGTACATCGAATGATGAATGCTCGAAAGCGAGTGAGCCAATAAATAAACTCATAGTGAAGCCAACACCGCATAACAAAGAAATTCCGTAGAGCTGTGCCCAGTTTGTGTCACGCGGCATGGCTGATACGCCGAGCTTAATGCCAAGCAATAGCATGAAAAACACACCCAATTGTTTTCCTGCAAACAATCCAAAGGAAATCCCAAGTTTTACCGGCTCTACAAAACTTGAAACGCCAATCCCACTGAAGGACACGCCAGCATTTGCAAAGGCAAATATAGGCAAGATCATAAACGCAATCCATGGATGTAATCGGTGCTCTAGGTCCTTCAGCAACGATCTATCTGTTATATCCGTTGTCCGCATAGGAATTGCGAAAGCCGTGATGACACCCGCCAATGTTGCGTGAACGCCTGATTTAAGGGTGCAAACCCACAAGACGATGCCGAGCAATATGTAGGCGGCGGGACGGGTTATTTGTAGTCGGTTAATTATCACCAGCCCAACGATGGCCACTCCAGCCAATAAAAGGGACAAAAGGGAGAGGTTTTCGGTAAAAAATACAGCGATAATAATGATCGCGCCCAGGTCATCGATGATGGCAATGGCTGTTAATAGTATTTTTAACGAAATCGGTGCTCGGCTTCCCAAAAGCGCAAGAATACCAAGAGCAAAGGCAATATCGGTAGCCGTGGGAATGGCCCATCCATTCATGTTAATGGGATTGCCATGATTGATCACAGCGTAAATTAAGGCAGGTCCTGCCATACCTCCAACAGCTGCCATGGTAGGGAGGGCCAACTGCGACGGCGTCGAAAGTTCGCCATCTAGGATTTCCCGTTTAATCTCCAATCCCACTAGGAAAAAAAATACGGCCATCATTCCGTCGTTGATCCACAACAACAAAGGCTTGGCGATTTTTAAAGCGCCGAACTGAATCGCGACTGGAATATCGAGTGTTGCCGAGTAGAATCCGCTAAGAGGCGAGTTGGCTAGAATAATGGCGAGCGCCGACGCAATGATTAAAACAATCCCACCAGCAGCTTCAAGTCTAAGAAATTCACGAATTGCAGACAGTGGCATCTTGGCTCCTACAGGTAGCAAAAAAGTGCCGGCCTAACAGGGAAAGGCCGGCACAGTTGAGGAATACCAGAACGCTTTTCAGGGGGGAGGCTCGGGAGCCAAACGTGCTGGGATTCAACGACGGATGTTTTAGTATTGTGCAATTCAATTTATCTGTTTCATCCTTAGTGAGGTCAATCAGGGCACTTGATGAAGCCGCTATCAGCCGCCTACGCGCCATCCTGGTTCGCGGAAGTCGCGATTTTCCAATCTAGCCGTCACCTAAGGGCCACGGTAACGCCAATAAAAAATACCAGGGCAATAAAGAGCCACACCGTGACCGAATATTTCTTTATTAATTCCATAACGAAATTCTTTCAGTACGCAGGATTCGCACGACTTCCCGTCAGCGACATTTCGATTAAGGCTGAGACCCCACAGTGTTGTTCGACCGGATGGCGAAGTGGCAGATCAGTGTGCACCGTGTAGTGGTTGTTTCGTCCTTCTCGGCGGTGGCTGAGATATCCGTCCGCTTCCAATTCAGCGATGATGCGCTGCACCGCCCTTTCGGTAATCCCTATGGTCATAGCCAAATCTCGCGTTCGGGACCTCGGGTTCTCGGCAACGCAGAGAATCACATGAGCGTGGTTGCTCATAAATGTCCATCTGTTTGCGGTCGGCGATCTTTGAGCTTTTACATCTTGCATTGGGCACCATCCTGTGGTGATCTAATATACGATATAAATTTCGTGAATACAATATCATATATTAATTTATCCTGAAATAGAGGTTTTTTATGTCTTCAGATTCAAATAGCCGGTTCACGTCGAGCACTCGGACAATGACGAATGCACAAACTGGCGCAGGCGTTGAAATTGACGCCGGCCTGCGTGAGTATATGCTCAGGGTCTATAACTACATGACGTCTGGATTGGTGTTGACCGGCCTGATCGCCTATTTCAGCGCAAATACCCCGGCCATCTTGAACATGCTGTACGTCGCCGGTGAAGGTGGAAATCTGCAGCCGACCGGACTTGCCTATTTGGTAATGTTCTCGCCGCTGGCCTTCGTGCTGGTTCTATCATTCGGCATCAACAAGATGCAGGCTTCTACCGCACAAGCCGTATTCTGGGCCTTCGCTGCGGTCATGGGCCTCTCATTAGCGAATATCTTTCTTGTTTATACCGGTGCTTCGATCACGCGGGTGTTCTTCATCACGGCAGGAACCTTCGGCTGGATGAGCCTGTACGGTTACACCACCAAGCGCGACCTGTCGGGCATGGGGTCGTTCCTGATGATGGGCCTGATCGGCATCATCATCGCTTCCATTGTCAACATGTTCCTGGCGTCTTCAGCGCTGCATTTCGTCATCTCGGTTGTCGGCGTGCTGATCTTCGTCGGTCTGACCGCCTACGACACACAGAAGATTAAGTTGCTGTATATGGAAGCCGACAGCGGGGAAGTTATGACCAAGAAAGCTATCATGGGTGCGCTGACGCTCTATCTCGACTTCATCAACCTGTTCATTATGTTGTTGAGGTTGTTCGGACAGCGCCGCTAAAGCTTTTGATCATGACAATCGATCGACTGATAATGGGCTTCAAATCCTTCCGGGAAACCTATTACGAGGGACAGCCGGATTTTTTCCGGTCATTGGTTGAGAAGGGGCAGAACCCAGACATTATGGTCATCGCCTGCTCCGATAGCCGAGTTAACCCATCTATCATCACGAATGTCGGGCCCGGCGAGGTGTTTATTGTCCGTAATGTGGCCAATTTGGTGCCTCCGTTTGAGCCAGACAGCAACTACCATGGTACCAGCGCAGCGATCGAATTTGCGGTGCGGGATCTCAATGTAGGGCACATAATTGTTCTCGGCCATTCCCATTGCGGTGGCATCCGTTGGCTTTGCGAGGGCCATGAAGACGGCAAGAAACGGAGGTTCTTAGACGGATGGATGTCTATCGTCGAACAGGCCCGCAACGAAAAACTGCCGGGCGACGCCCAGCTCCGCCACGTGGAACGGGAGGCGGTAAAAGTCTCGCTGGATAACCTTCTGACGTTCCCCTGGGTGAAAAAACGTGTCGAAGACGAGCGGCTGAAACTGCACGGCTGGTGGTTCGACTTGGAGGTCGGGGAACTTCTTGCCCACGAGGCCGAAGACGACTGGAAGTCACTGACCAGGTAATTCCCCGAGCAATGACAACAGAATATCTCTCTATTTTGGCGGTGGTTGCCATTCTATCCGTCGTCCAATCAATTTTCGGAATGGGGGTGCTGGTGTTTGGCACACCGACGCTGTTGCTGATGGGTTATGACTTCATAACAGCCCTCGGCATCCTTCTTCCTGCCTCCTTCGCGATTTCAATGCTACAGGTTTTATCGGCCGGATCGAACCGGGGCCCGGTTTCCCGGTTTCTTTATCTGCTCTGCCTGCCTGGAATCGGCGCCGGGTTGTTGTTGGCGGATGCCAGCAGGTTAGCGCCTTGGACCAATATTCTGGTCGGTGGAACTTTGTTGTTCTCGGCGTTGGTTCGGTTTTGGTCTCCGTCGCGAAGGCTGTTTACCGTCATTTTGGAAAAACATCTCCCGAGCTATCACCTAATAATGGGGATAATCCACGGCCTGACAAACCTGGGAGGCGCCTTGTTGGCAATTCTCGCAAGTGGGATAAATACCGAGAAGGAGGCGATCAGATATACGGTCGCACACTATTACTTGGCATTTAGTGCCATCCAGATGCTGCTTCTAGCGACCATCATGGGCCACCACGATAAGCTCGTTGGCAATTTATCTGCCGCCGCCATGGCGGCACTGATTTACCTTTTCGTCGGAAATCGAATTTTCATCCGCACTGGCAATCAATCCTATAATTTTGCCTTGACCTTGTTCATCGCCGTCTATGGCATTGCCGTTATGTTGAAATTCTAGCCCTTACTCAGTTCCGCGTCCGAGTAGTTTTTGTGCTCCTGGGATCCGCCGCTTTTCTGCTTCAATCCAAGCCCGTCTCGCCGCAGAAATCTGCAGCCTGTTTAGTTCGCGTATTTGTGCACCGATTGAGCCATGGCGAGGACGTTCTCTACCTTAGCTTCATCGGGCATGCCGATGGAGCCGTCGAGGATGAAGCCGCCGCCCTTGCCAACCTTTTCGATCAGGTTTTTGCAATAGCTGTCCACATCGTCTTCGGTGCCGGTGCCGGGCCATTTGATCTGCTTGTAATCGAGGACCTCCATGGCCCGCCCGGTGCTGATAATCATCTGCATGGCGGCGAAGCCATCGGGCTGCAACAGGCGCACCGCCTGACCATAGGCATCATCCAGCTTGTCCGGGTCGTGCATGGCTTCTTCGAAGGTGATGCCCGCCAGCTTGGCTGGCCAGAAAAGGCTGAAAAAAATAAATGGTACACGGCCGGTTTCGCAGAGCGCGACTGCGTTCGCTACCCGATGTTTACGCTCAGCGAACAATTCGTTCGCGGGTCGATCAAGCATGGTATCCCCCCTTGCTATCGAGGCCGATATACTAACACAAAAGGTGCGGCGAATAAACGGTGTGTTAAGGTCCGTTAGGCAGGATTGGCGTTGCATGGATATTGCGAAACAATTGGAACGGGCGTTGACGCTCGACGGTGCCGGCGAGATCGATGCCGCCTTGGTCTGCCTCGAAGCCATCGACGGCCAAATCCCAGATCAAGCAGCGCATTTGATACTGGTGGGACAGCTTTACCAGCGGCTGGGGGCCGACGCGCCGAGCCTCCGCCATCTGTTGCGCGCGCTTGAGCTGAAACCGGATGATGCCGATCTGCATATGAGCCTCGGTTATCACTACATGGATAACGGCGATCCGGCGGCCGCGCTGAATTATTTCCAACGCCATCTCCAATTGGAACCCACGTCGCTTGAAGGTCAGGTGTTTGCAGGCCGCACTCTCGATTTCCTAGGCCGCCTATCGGAAGCCGAAGCGGCCTTACGGGGGGCGCAGGCGATGGCACCAAAGGATATAGATATTCTCCATCAACTCGGTCGGGTGTTGTTGAGGCAAAAAAATATCAACGCTGCCGAGGCGGTCTTCGGAGAAGCTACGCGCCAACAAGCGGGAGACGTACTCGCCCAAATCGGCCTGGCCCGCTGCCGGGCGCTGAGCGCCGCATCGCCGCCCGGCGCGCGCTCGGAGGCCGCACCGGCCACCGTTGTTTGCGTCAAACATGGGGACAAATACGGCCCCGAATATGTCAACCGGCTGCATGCCATGGTGCGGCGCAATGCTGCGTCCATACCGGGCTTCGTCTGCTTCACCGAGAACGCCGAAGGCCTGGATGCGGGTATCCAGGTTCAGCCTCTGCCGGGCGCCGGCCTGGCCGGCTGGTGGAACAAGGTCGCTCTGTTCCGGCGCGATCTGGCGGGCGTGGAGGGGCGCGTGTTGTATCTGGACCTGGATGTGGTGGTGACCGGTAATCTCGATCCGTTGCTCTGTCATCCGGGCGATTTTGTGATCATGGACAACGACTATGTCCCCGGTTTTAATTCGTCGGTGATGCTGTTCGAAGCTGGCGCCCGCTCAGGAATCTTCGAAGATTTCAGCGAGGCGGATATGGAGCGCCTGGACGGTGATCAGGATTGGATTGCGCTAAAAGCGCCGGACGCCGAATTGTGGCCGCATCTTTGGTGCGTGCCGTACCGGCTGCGCGCTGCCATAGCCCCGCCCGCCGAGACAAAAGTGGTGGCGTTTTCCGGGCGCCCCAATCCCAGCGACTATCCGGCGGAATGGGTGCGCGAGCTCTGGCGTTAAAACCTGTCGATGGAGAAGGCCGCCAGGTCGATCTCCGGGGCGCTGCCGGATATCAGATCGGCGATGGCTTTGCCAGACCCGGCGCACATGGTCCAGCCCAAAGTGCCGTGGCCGGTGTCCAAGAACAAGTTCGGATATTTGGTGGCGCTGACAACCGGCACGCCGTCCGGCGTCAAGGGGCGAAGGCCGGTCCATAGCTCTGCGGTACTGAAATCGCCGGCGCCCGGAAAACGCGCCTTGGCGTTGGCCAGGATGGTGCGGGCGCGGGCTTCGTCCAGCTCTGTATCGTAGCCGGAAAATTCGGCCGTGCCGGCGACGCGCAGGCGGTCCCCTAAGCGGCTGTAAACAATCCGGTTCTCGTGATCGGTCAGGCTGATTTTGGGGGCGCTGCCCAAGCCGCTCACCGGCACCGTGACCGAATAGCCTTTGGTGGGGAACACCGGCAGGGATATGCCGAGGGGGCGCAGGAACAATGGGCTATAACTGCCCAGAGACAAAACATACGCGTCGGCTTCGAAGGTCCGCCCCTTGGTGCGGATGCCGCCGATGCGAGCGCCATCGGCGGCAATGGCCTCAATGGTTTCGCCGTAATGGAAGCTGACCCCGCGCGCAGCGCAAACCGCGGCCAGTTCGTGGGTGAATTTATAGGCGTCGCCGCTTTCATCCGTCTCCGTGTAGATGCCGCCGGCTAGTTGATCCGCCCGCTCGGCCAAGGCTGGTTCCAGGGCGATGCATTCTTGTCGTGTGAGCACCTTATTGTCGCAGCCCAGTTCGCGCAGCCACATCGCATGGCGGGCGCTGGAGTCCAGATCATTGCGGTTCTCGTAGATCTGCAGGATACCATCCGGGCGATGGTCGTATTCGATGCCGGTATCTTCGCGTATCTCCGGCATCAATGCGCGGCTGTAAAGGCAGATGCGCATATTGCCAATGGTGTTTCGCCTCGCCCTGGATGGCAGGCAGTTCATGAGGAAGCGTAAACTCCAAACCCATTGCCGCCAATCCAGGCGGAAATGATAGAGCAGCGGCGCGTCCGCGCGGCCAAGCCATTTCAGCATCTGCAAGGGCACGCTGGGTGCTGCCCAGGGTGCGGCATGGCTGGCCGATATCTGGCCGCCATTGGCGAAGCTGGTCTCCTGACCGGGACCTTCCTGGCGGTCGATGACGGTGACTTCGTGCCCGGCCTTGTTGAGATAATAGGCCGCGCATATGCCGATCACGCCGGATCCGAGAACGATGACTTTCAAAATGCTAACTCGTGGTATTTTTCGGTACCCGGTGTTATAGGCATCGCCACGGCATTCTGCCAGACCGGGCAGGGGTATGACCGCTGATCGAGGGTAAATTGACCAACGCCAATTTGGATTGCAGCCTGCTCAGCGTCGCCGAGATGACGGCAGCCGATGCGCTTGCCGTGGAAGCCGGCGTGCGCAGCCTCGATCTGATGGAGAAGGCCGGGCGCGCCGTTGCGGTTGCCATTCTCGACCGCTGGCCGGTGGGCCGGGCAGCCGTGCTCTGCGGTCCCGGCAACAACGGCGGCGACGGTTATGTCGTCGCGCGGTTGCTAGCCGATGCCGGTTGGGATGTCCGCCTGGGATCGCTAACCGGAACTGACGCGCTTCTGGGCGATGCCGCCATCAACGCCAATCGCTGGAACCGGGAGGCCGAGCCGTTTACGCCGGAGTTGATTGCCGGCTGCGATGTGATTGTCGATGCGATTTTCGGCGCTGGGCTGTCACGGGCTTTGGATGGCGTAGCCCTGGACATGGTGGCGGCCATGAATGCCAGCGCAATTCCCGTCGCCGCCGTCGACATGCCGTGCGGTATCGACGGCGACAGCGGCCAGGTTCTGGGCGCCGCCCCCAAGGCCCAACTGACGGTCACATTTTTCCGCAAAAAACCCGGCCATCTTTTGTTTCCCGGGCGCCTTCATTGCGGAGAATTGCTGCTCGCCGACATCGGTATCCCGGAGACGGTGTTGCAAAGCATCGCACCGGAGCTGGCCGAAAACCTGCCAACCCTCTGGGCCAGCCGTTTGCCGTGGCCGGGATATGACGATCACAAATACACTCGTGGCCATTTGCTTATTTGCGGTGGGGCCGAGATGACCGGCGCCGCCCGGCTGGCAGCAAGGGGCGCCAGGCGCATGGGCGCCGGTATGGTCTCCATTGCCGCGCTTGAAGAAGCGGTTCCGGTCTACCGGGCCGGTGATCCGGGAGTGGTAGTCTGCGCCCTAAACGCGAAAACCACATTCGATAGCCTGCTTGGCCAGCGCCGGGTTAGTGCCGCCCTGGTCGGCCCAGGCAACGGCAACGGCTTGGCTACAAGGCAAAACGTAATCGCCGCCTTGCGCAGCCAAATGCCGACGGTAATCGACGCCGAAGGTTTGAGCGCCTTTGAAGACGCGCCTGAAGATTTGTTCGCCTGGATTAAGGGACCATGCGTTTTGACCCCTCACGAAGGCGAGTTTGCGCGCCTGTTTCCCGATTTGGATGGCGGGCGGCTGCAATGCGCCCGCGCCGCCGCGCGGCGAAGCGGCGCCGTGGTTGTCTTGAAAGGCGCCGATACGGTGATTGCCGAGCCGGGTGGCCGCGCGCTGATCAACGCCAATGCTCCGGCAATTCTGGCCACCGCCGGCTCCGGCGATGTTTTGGCGGGCATGATCGCCGCGCTGCTGGCCCAAGGGATGGATGCGTTGGATGCGGCGGCGGCGGCGGTGTGGTTGCATGGTGCGGCGGCGCAAAAATTTGGCTCACCGGTCGGGCTGATTGCCGAAGATTTGCCCGATCAACTGCCGCTGCTCTTGGCAGAGCTGGCAAACGAACATACATAACCGTTAGCATGGATTTTCATTGGACCAAAAATGAACGAAGAAAAGTCTATCGGATTTTGGGATCGGACGCTGGCGAACCTGAAAAGCGCCTGGGGTAAAATCGGGTCTTCCGGCGACGAATTTTCGGAAACTTCGGTCTCGCCATCTTTGGACGAGGACGACCAGGCGCGCCTGGTCGATCAGATGCAGGCCTGCTTGGAAGCAAGGGGCGGTGAGGTGTCGGCCCGCATCCGCGCCGCGCAATTGGGCCGCATATACATCACCCTCGACGAATTGGGGCGGAAAAGGTTTCTCAATATCCTGGCAACTGAGTTCGATGTGGACCACGAAGCTGTCGCCGATAAAGCGGGCGCTGTGGGCAAGGCGACGCAGGATGCCGCGCGCCTCCGCGCCGAAACCGAATTGCGGGCTGCTTTGGCGGCGCCCCGGCTCAAGCTGCTTACTCAGTTCAACGGTCTGCCCGAGGGGGTCAAGTTTCTGGTCGATATGCGCGCCGAATTACTGGCCTTGAAAAAAGCTGAGCCGGCGCTGGCGGGCCTTGAAGGCGATTTGAAGGGGTTGCTGACGTCGTGGTTCGATGTGGGGTTCCTCGAATTGCGCCAGATCGATTGGCGGGCGCCGGCGGCGCTTTTGGAAAAACTGTTCGCATACGAAGCAGTGCACGAGATCCAGGGCTGGGATGATTTGAAGAACCGGCTGGCCTCGGACCGCCGCTGTTTTGCTTTTTTTCATCCCCGAATGCCCGATGAGCCGTTGATTTTCGTTTGGGTCGCCCTGGTCAAAGGCATGGCCGTCAACGTGCAGGAACTGCTCGACCAATCAGCGCCGGTATTTGATGCGGACGCCGCCGACACCGCCATATTTTATTCAATATCCAACGCCCAGGATGGTTTAAGCGGCATCAATTTCGGCAACTTCCTGATCAAGCGGGTGCTGGACAGCCTGTCGGTGGAACTGAAAGGCCTGAAACAGTTCGCCACCCTGTCGCCCATACCCGGCTTTATGCGATGGCTGATGGCGGCGTTGGAAAATCCGGATTATACGCTTTTGAAAGACGGCGAGGCGGAGGCACTTACCTCCCTTGCAGGTAAACTCGATGCTGGTGCGGCGATCAAGGCGCTGCTCACATTGAAAGACTGGCACCAGCATGGCGATGTGACCACGGCCCTGGAAGCGCCGCTGCTGCGCGCCGCCGCCTATTTCCTAATGCGCGTAAAGCGCAGCAGCGGCACGGCGCAAGACTCGGTCGCCCATTTTCACCTTAACAACGGTGCCCATATAGGCCAATTGAACTGGGGTGCGGACCTGTCGGAGCGCGGCTTGGCGCAATCGGCGGGCATCATGCTGAATTATGTCTATGAGCCCGATCAGATCGAAAGCAACCATGAATCCTATCGCAGCGGGCTCGAAGTGATTGCATCTGGCCCGATCCAGGCGCTGATCAAGGATTATTGATGCGGCCCAAAAGTCCAAAGTAGCGAAAAAGTCCAGCTTCCAATTGACATAAGGGCTTTTTTTTATAGAGTGCGCGCTCCGGCAAGGGACCGCCCGTTGCCGGAGTGTAGCAGCGGGCGTGGTGGAATTGGTAGACACGCTAGGTTTAGGTCCTAGTGGCGGTGACGCCGTGGGGGTTCAAGTCCCTCCGCCCGCACCAAAATATGAACTGGAAGCGGCAATCGCGCTGCTTCTAAGATTTTTAGCTTCAATGAAAAAGTGAGTGAGCCATGCAGGTCACGGAAACCGTCAACGAGGGATTGAAACGCGCCTATACGATAGTGGTCCCGGCAGATGACATCGAGCAAAAGCTGTCGGCGCGGCTATCGGAAATCGCCAAAACTGCACAAATGCCCGGCTTCCGGCCCGGCAAGGTGCCGGTCAGTCTGCTCCGCAAAACCTATGGCGATTCGATCATGGGCGAGGTGCTCGAGCAAACCGTGAGCGAAAGCACCGAGGCGGCGATTACCGAAAAAGATCTACGCCCGCTCGGCCAGCCGAAGATCGAAGTGAAAAAATTTGATAGCGGCTCGGACCTGGAATATGACGTGGAATTCGAATTGTTCCCGGAAATCCAACTGATCGATTTTTCGGGGATCAAACTGGAACGGCTGAAGGTTCCGGCCGACGAAGAACAGGTCGAAACCATGCTCAAGCAAATGGCCGAAGGACAAAAAGACACCAAACCGGTCGAAGAAAAACGCGCCATCAAAAGCGGCGATGTTGCGGTGATTGATTTCACCGGCTCAGTTGATGGCGAGGAGTTCCCCGGCGGCAAGGCGGACGACTATCCGCTGGAGATCGGCTCGAACATGTTTATCCCCGGTTTCGAGGAACAGTTGATCGAAAAAGAAGTCGGCGACAAGCTTGAAGTTAAGGTAAAATTCCCGGAAGAATATACCGAAGAATTGGCCGGCAAGGATGCTGTTTTTGCTGTTGAAATCAAAGAATTACGCGAAGGTATTCCAGCGGAAATTGATGACGAGTTGGCCAAGAAAATGGGCGCCGAAAACCTGGAGGAACTACGCAAGAATCTACGCCAGAGCCAGGAAGGCGAATTGGATGGCCTGTCCCGGATGCGTCTCAAAAAGGAGCTGTTGGACACCCTGGATGAAGGCCACAAATTCGATCTACCATCCGGCCTGATTGGCCAGGAGTTCGATGCCATCTGGGAGCAGTTCGTGCATCAGCGCGAACATCACCCGGACCAGATCGACGAAGACGACAAGGACAAAAGCGACGATGATCTAAAGGCCCAGTATGGCGAGATCGCCGAGCGCCGCGTTCGTTTGGGATTGCTGCTCGCCGAGATCGGGCGCACCAACGAAATTCAGGTGACCCCGGAAGAGGTCAACCGGGCCATCATGCAAGAGGCCCAGCGCTATCAGGGCCGCGAGCAAGAGGTTATGGAGTATTACCAAAAGAACCCCGAAGCGTTACAAGCCATACAATCGCCGCTTTTGGAGGAGAAGGTTGTCGACTTTATATTGGAACTGGCCCAGGTTTCCGACAAGGAAGTGACTTTGGAGGAATTGGTCGCCGCCGATGAAGCGGATGCGGCCGCCAAAAAAGCTGGCGCGTCCGATGACGCCGAAAAGACGGCCAAGAAAAAGCGGGCGCCGAAGAAAAAGAAAGCGCCGGCGGTCGATAGTGACTAAATAACATACGTACGGCGATATATCCGCGCGGATCCCAGTAACGACAAATTTGGAACAAAAAATGAGCGATCCCTACGAAGTCTACAACAATCTGGTTCCCATGGTGGTCGAAACCACCAATCGGGGAGAGCGCGCCTACGACATATACTCGCGGCTGCTGAAGGAGCGGATTATTTTCGTTACCGGCGGTATAGACGATTATATTTCCAGCCTGGTCTGCGCGCAGCTTCTGTATTTAGAATCGGAAAACCCGAAAAAAGAGATCGCCTTTTATATTAATTCTCCGGGCGGCATCGTGACCTCGGGCTTGGCGATCTACGACACCATGCAGTATGTACGCCCGGCGATATCTACAGTATGTATTGGTCAGGCGGCTTCGATGGGCTCATTGCTGCTCGCCGCCGGCGCGCCCGGACAGCGATTCGCACTTCCCAACTCCCGAATCATGGTTCACCAGCCTTCCGGCGGCGCCCAGGGGCAGGCAACGGATATTGAAATTCAAGCGCGTGAGATACTTGCGCTGAGGGCTCGGCTGAACAATATCTATGTAAAGCACACTGGCCAGGAATTGAAGGATATCGAGACTGCCGTCGAGCGCGATAACTTTTTGTCACCCCAGGAAGCCGTGGAATTCGGGCTTATTGACGAAGTGGTAACCAAGCGTCCTGTAGAAGATGATGACGGCGATCAAGGTGGAAATGGCGATGATAATGATAATGGCGGCAAGGGAGATACCGATTAAAAGGTGCAGTGCGTATTCGCCCGCGTTGGCCCATACCCAAATAATCGATTGTGCGGCAGTGCAATCGATGCCTAAAATTGACAGCAACTGCCCGATGTCGAGGCTGGAGGGCCAATGAACAAACCTAGCGGCGGCGATTCCAAGAACACACTTTATTGCTCGTTCTGTGGAAAAAGTCAGCACGAAGTCCGAAAATTGATAGCCGGACCCACTGTATTCATCTGCGATGAATGCGTTGAGTTGTGCATGGACATCATCCGCGAAGAGAACAAAACCCATATCGTCAAATCCGGCGACGGCGTTCCCACGCCTGCCGAAATTTGCTCGGTGCTGGATGACTATGTGATCGGCCAGGATTACGCTAAGCGGGTGCTAGCCGTTGCCGTGCACAATCATTACAAACGGCTTGGTCATACTTCCAAAAATAATGAGGTGGAATTGGCCAAGTCCAATATCCTTCTTGTCGGCCCCACCGGTTGCGGCAAGACGCTGTTGGCGCAGACTTTGGCGCGCATCCTGGATGTGCCGTTTACCATGGCCGATGCCACGACCCTTACCGAAGCCGGCTACGTGGGCGAGGATGTGGAAAATATCATTCTCAAACTGCTGCAGGCCGCTGATTATAATGTCGAGCGGGCGCAGCGCGGAATTGTCTATATCGACGAGGTCGACAAAATTTCTCGCAAATCCGACAATCCGTCGATCACCCGCGATGTTTCTGGCGAGGGCGTGCAGCAGGCCTTGTTGAAGATCATGGAAGGCACTGTCGCCTCCGTGCCGCCCCAGGGCGGGCGCAAGCATCCACAGCAAGAATTCCTGCAGGTGGATACTACCAATATTCTGTTCGTCTGCGGCGGTGCTTTTTCCGGGTTGCAGAAAATTATTTCGGCACGCGGGCGCGGCTCCTCGATCGGTTTCGGCGCCGATGTGCATGGTCCCGAAGAACGCCTGACCGGCGAGATTTTACGCGATGTGGAGCCTGAGGATCTTTTAAAGTTCGGTTTGATCCCGGAATTTGTCGGCCGTCTGCCTGTGATTGCCACATTGGATGATCTGGATGAAGAAGCGCTTGTGAAAATCCTGACGGCGCCGAAGAACGCTCTGGTCAAACAGTACCAGCTCCTGTTCGAGATGGAGGACGTGACCCTCACATTCCGCGAAAACGCATTGGACGCCATCGCCGAGAAGGCGGTTGAACGGAAAACCGGCGCCCGTGGATTGCGTTCCATCATGGAAGACATCCTTTTGGAGACCATGTTCGAGTTGCCCGATATGAACAGCGTCGAAGAAGTGGTGATCAACCGCGAGGTGGCTCAAGACGGCGCCCAGCCCCTCTATATCTATTCGGAACGTCGCGACGACCTGGATTCCAGCGCGTAATATTCCGGTTGGCTTGATTTTTGAAAAAAATCGAACAAATTGTATAAGGTGTAACAACGGTTCTGATGTCAAAATCATAATGATCATCAAGCTGCGATAGGCGCCGGTCCGCGAGGGGGCCAAAAAAAGGAGAAATAAAGTTGGATAGTTCCGCTGGTCACGTCTACCCCGTACTTCCGCTGCGCGACATTGTTGTCTTTCCCCATATGATTGTGCCGCTCTTCGTTGGGCGGGAAAAATCAGTTCAAGCCCTCGAAGATGTTATGCAGGACGACAAGCAGATTCTGCTGATATCCCAGAAGAATGCCTCCGACGACGATCCGGCCCAGGAAGATATCTATACCGTCGGCACCGTTTCCACGGTCCTGCAATTGCTGAAATTGCCCGATGGCACCGTCAAGGTGCTGGTCGAGGGTGGTCAGCGCGCCCGGGTCATCCGCTTTCGCGACAACGAGAAATTCTTCGAAGTCTATGCCGATATCCTACCTGAGCGCATGCCTGACGAGGAAGATCTCGAGGCCCTGTCCCGTTCCGTGGTTTCCCAGTTCGAGCATTATATCAAGCTGAATAAGAAAATTCCGCCCGAAGCTTTGGTTTCGGTCAACCAGATCGACGATGTCTCCAAGCTGGCCGACACGGTCGCCTCGCATCTGGCGCTGAAAATCTCGGAAAAGCAGGAATTGCTGGAAATCGATACGGTTGCCCAGCGTATGGAACGCATCATTTCGTTCATGGAGAGCGAGATCGGCGTCCTTCAGGTGGAAAAGAAAATCCGCAGCCGCGTCAAACGCCAGATGGAGAAAACCCAGCGCGAATATTATTTGAACGAGCAATTGAAGGCGATCCAGAAAGAGCTGGGCGAAGCAGACGAGGATAAAGATGAGAATGCCGAGCTCGAGGAAAAGATCGCCAAGACCAAGCTGACGAAAGAGGCCCGTGAAAAGGCCGTCGCCGAGCTGAAGAAATTGAAGAATATGAGCCCCATGTCGGCCGAGGCCACGGTGGTCCGCAACTATCTGGACTGGATGCTCAGTATTCCGTGGAAAAAGCGCGGTCGCACTAACAAAGATATCCGCGCCGCCGAAAAGGTTCTGGAAACTGATCATTATGGCCTGGAGAAGGTCAAGGAACGGATTTTGGAATATCTGGCCGTGCAGCAGCGGACCAAGAAATTGAAGGGCCCGATCCTCTGCCTTGTAGGACCGCCAGGGGTTGGCAAAACGTCCCTCGGCAAATCCATCGCCAAGGCGACCGGGCGCAATTTCGTGCGCATGTCGCTTGGTGGGGTTCGCGACGAAGCCGAGATACGGGGCCACCGGCGTACCTATATTGGCTCCATGCCCGGCAAGGTCATTCAGGGCATGAAGAAGGCCAAGACATCTAATCCGCTGTTCCTTCTGGACGAGATCGACAAGATGGGCGCCGATTGGCGGGGTGATCCGTCTTCGGCTTTGCTGGAGGTTCTCGATCCCGAACAGAACGATTCCTTCCAAGATCACTATCTGGAGGTCGATTATGATCTGTCGGACGTGATGTTTTTGACTACCGCCAATACACTGCGCATCCCGCAACCGCTGATGGACCGCATGGAGACCATTCGCATCTCCGGTTACACCGAAGATGAAAAGGTCGAAATCGCGCGCCGCCATCTGATCGACAAGCAGGTGGAAGCACACGGCCTTAAAGACGACGAGTGGAGCATATCCGATTCGGCGCTGCGCGACCTTATCCGCCATTATACCCGCGAAGCCGGAGTGCGTAATCTGGAACGTGAGATTGCCAACCTGACGCGCAAGGCGACCAAGGAAATCCTGATGGATGGTACCGAGAAAATCGCTGTCACCAAGCGCAATCTGGAAAAATATGCCGGTGTGCACAAATTCCGCTATGGCGAGTTGGAGGACGAAGACATCGTCGGCGTCACCAACGGGCTTGCCTGGACCGAGGTGGGCGGCGAAATATTGACCATCGAAGCGGTCATGATGCCGGGCAAGGGCAAGATGACGATCACCGGCAAGCTCGGCGACGTGATGCAGGAATCGATCCAGGCGGCGCGCTCGTTCGTGCAGTCGCGCGCCGCCGTGTTCGGCTTCAAGCCGACCGCGTTTGAAAAGAAAGATATCCATGTGCACGTACCCGAAGGCGCAACGCCCAAGGACGGTCCGTCCGCGGGCGTTGGCATGGTGACCGCCATTGTCTCAGTGTTGACCGGGATTCCGGTGCGCAAAGATGTCGCCATGACCGGCGAGATCACCTTGCGCGGGCGCGTCCTGCCTATCGGCGGGCTTAAAGAAAAATTACTGGCCGCCATGCGCGGCGGCATCAAGACTGTGCTGGTTCCCAAGGATAATGAAAAGGATCTCGCCGAGATACCGGACAACGTCAAAAAGGCGCTGGAAATTATTCCGGTGACCAGTGTCGAGGAAGTTTTGGAACGTGCGCTCGCCGGCACCATGGTGCCCATCGATTGGGATGAAAGCGACGAGGAAGACGCGGTGCCGGCAGCCCAGTCGGACGACGACAAAGACCGGGGTGGTGTGGTTAAGCACTAAACGCGCCTATTTCCGCCAAAAGTCGATTCGCGAAAACAAGGCCCCGCGCGGCATGAACGCCGCCGCGGGGCCAGCTATTTTGGCCGAAATAGGAGCAAAACCCCCTGAAATCGGCGAAAAATTGAGAAATATGTGGATAAATTCGCGTCTTCGATTGACGCATTTGTCAGGACCGCCGTAAACTAGCCACGGTTTTAAGGCGCAGGGTGTCCTTAAATTCTTATTTGATTTTTTTCCTATCACCTCAGAAAAGGGGGCCTTAACGTGAACAAAAACGATCTAGTTTCGACGGTTGCAGACGGAGCCGGAATGTCGAAAGCCGATGCAGCCAAGGCTGTGGACGGTGTGTTTGATGCAATTACCGGCGCGTTGCAGTCGGGTGGTGAAGTTAGGGTCGTTGGTTTCGGCACTTTCTCCGTGGCCAATCGCAAGGCGACCACGGGCCGCAATCCACGCACGGGTGAATCCATTCAAATTCCGGCGTCCAAGCAGCCCAAATTCAAGGCCGGCAAAGGCCTGAAGGACGCGGTCAACTAAATCAATTTTGCGCTTGAGGAACAGCCGGCCACGGTAACGTGGCCGGCGTTCTTGCTTTTGGGCCTTTGTTGCCGCATCAATGGCCGCTGACTTATAAAATCAGGGCGATTAGCTCAGTTGGGAGAGCGCCACGTTTACACCGTGGATGTCGGCGGTTCGAGCCCGTCATCGCCCACCACTCTTTCCACGCATCCTTTTTACCTCTCCATTCTTTGTGTTGGCTCTGGCATGCTTACCATTATGCTGGCGGTTTGGTGCGCAACGCCAAGGAGGGAGCCCATGGACGACAAGCGCGCCTCGACCCCGATGCCATTCCCGGCGTCCCAGGCAACTTTCTTCAAGCCGGGGGAGGATTCCGGCTTAAATGACAATAGCGCTGCGGTGCAATTGAGCGCATACTCCGCACTGTTGGGGGTGCACCATGAATACTGAAACCGTTGCCATTCGACCGGAGCCGTTTTGGCGTGTCGCCGGCCTGGATTTTCGCAATCTGATCTGGGTGTTTATTGCTTTGGGCGTCCTGGTCGGTGTTATCCTTTATGAAGAGCAGTGGCCGTTGCGGTTTGTGCATGTGGCTTCCGGCGTATTGTTGACCGGCTTTGATATTCTCATGGGCTTTGTCATCGGCCCGGTGGTGCGCCGTCTGGACTTCGAGGGACGGCGCGCATTTTCCCTTAACCTGTTGCCCAAGACCCTGTTCATCCTGACGCCACTCGGCATTATCGCGCCCACTTCGGGCTGGTACCTGGCCGTGCAGACCGGTTATCTGGAATTCGGCTTCCCGCAATTCTGGTGGGTTGTTGCCGCCCTTGGTGTGTCGTTTATCCTAGCCATCCAGGGGCTTTTTATTCTCCTTCCGGCCAATCTCCGCATCTATCTGGAGATGCGCAAAGACGAGCCCAGGGTGGAAATGGTCGGCCGCATCATGCGCCGCTATTTTTATACCATCGCCTCCCAAGGCGTCATGCAGCTGCTGATCGTGGTGATCATGGTCAAGTTCGCGACCGGGCTTTAAGGCCGGGTTTTGATTTTTGCCCACCGCCGGATGATGGCGCCGAAGACAAAGTACCAAGCTAATGTGACCACCAAAATTCCGAAATTGATGCCCATGGCCAGGCGATGTCCTTCGGGCGCGTATCCGGTTTCGGTGTTCGGAAACCTATCCAGGACGAAGCCATATATATTTTGAACAAGGAAGGCGCCCAGCAACCAGCTTAGGGTGAGGCATGCGTTCAGGCGCCCATTCAGTTCCTTGGGAAATTCAGGTCCAAGGGCAGCGTACATAACCATCGTCAACGGCGCCACGATGCCGAACACTCCCCACAATAGATACGCCGCCAGAGGCCCGGCCACCCACGGCATGGCCATGAGAAACACAATGATGGTGAATGCGGACGAGGCAAGGACCGCGAACCCCATGATCGGCAACCCAAGCCGCCTTGTCAGCCCGCTCAATGGGCCGGTAGCAATCCCCGATAGGACCATGGCGCCGGCTGCAAGGAAAAGTACGTTGGCCGTTGCACCGCCACTGAGCCCGGCCACATCCCTGATCCAAGGTCCCGACCACAGTTGAATGAGGCCGCCATACATGCCGGCCACCACCGCCAACAGGGGTGCCGCGTGCCAAAATTTCGAGCTTCCAATGATTTCGCCGAGGCCTTTAAACTGTTGCCATAGCGCCTCGCCAGCTTTTTCTGGTTGGCGGGCTGGTACCAAGGCTAAAACGCCGACGGCAGCGAGCACCAACATTGCGGCAACGATGAGATGAATGGCGCGCCAATCCATAAATGCGAGTGCGGCTTGGACCGGCAGAGTACCGAGCATCATACCGATGCTGCCAGCGCTGAGACTCAATCCGTTGGCCAACGGCAACCGAGAGGCCGGATACCACATGGCGTAAACCTTGTACGATGTAACCGCGCTGGCCGTGGTGCCAAGAGCAATGAGCGCCCGCCCGGCTGCGAAGGTGAGGCCATTGTCCGCCAGTGACGCCACCACCGCGCCGGCGGCACAGATAAGAAGAAACACGGCATAGACCCTTCGCGGCTCATACCGGTCGAGAAGCACGCCATAAGGTATTTGCATGATTGTGGCGCTCAGAAAAAAGGCGCTGGTGGCAAGGCCAAGTTCGCTAGCGTCCATGCCGGTGTCGCGCACGAGATCAGGTGTGATTACCGCCGTGATCGAACGGAAGACGGACGCCAGCATGTAGCCGAGGGCAAACGGGATAAAGATACGGAGGACCATAAGAAACGGCATCGTCAAAGAATCTTTCGTTTACCTATCAACTTCGGCGCCGCCCAGTACCAGAGCACCGCAAGGGCGGTGCTGGCGGCGATGATGCCGATGACGATCCGGTGGCCTTCGGGCGCGTAACTGCCGGGCGTGGCGGTGGGAAATTTATCGAGCACGAAACCGAAAATATTCTGCAAGGCAAAGACGCCGAGGATCCAGCATAGATGCAGGCAGGCATTGACCCGGCCGATCAGCGTTGCCGGATACAACTGGCCCAATCCAGCATAGGCCAGCATACCCATGGTGGCGAAATACGCGAACAGAAACCACAGAATGGCCACCGCCGCCGGCGCCAGGAACGCCTGGCTTACCAAGGCTACCGCCACGCCTGTGAATAATACCGCACCCAGGATGCTCCCGCTCATCGGG
>Ga0209360_1000653_pt1 | contig 27301 bp, 40 predicted proteins | sample SaaInlV_130m_DNA_3_FD_184651 | JGI IMG/M metagenome (GOLD analysis project Ga0209360, IMG submission 184651) | Marine microbial communities from expanding oxygen minimum zones in the Saanich Inlet - SI037_S3LV_130m_DNA (SPAdes) (version 2) | ecosystem: Environmental > Aquatic > Marine >... | reverse complement strand
AGAACTACACAATTTGATATTCCATTTGATGAAGATAGTTTATACAAAATAATTATTCGTCCACAAAAAGACCAATCAACATTAGATACAGCTGTAATTTGTATTACAAATTGTTGATCGGAATTTTTAGAAAATAAAAAAAGTGTCAAATTATACTATTGTTAGCATAGTATTGTGTGACGTTTACCATATAACACATATGATTTAAGCAAAAAAGCTATGGCAATATCCAAAGCCAAAAGAGCAGAAGCAGCTAAAAAAGCAGCACGCACTCGAAAGAGAAATGCAGCAGCAAAAGCAGCTGAAGCAGTAAAAGCAGCAGCATCTCGTAAGAGAAAAGCAGCAGCAACTCGTAGGAAAAATGCAGGTAAAAGAGCAGCACCAAAACGTCGAGCAGCTCCAAAGAGAAAGGCAGCAGGAAAACGCAAAGCCGCTCCAAAGAGAAAGGCAGCTCCTAAGAGAAAAGCAGCAGCTAAAAGAAAAGCAGCTCCAAAGAGAAAGGCAGCAGGAAAACGCAAAGCCGCTCCAAAGAGAAAGGCAGCTCCTAAGAGAAAAGCAGCAGCTAAAAGAAAAGCAGCTCCAAAGAGAAAGGCAGCAGGAAAACGCAAAGCCGCTCCAAAGAGAAAGGCAGCAGCAAGACGTCGTCGTTAAGCCCTGTCTATACATCCTTTTTTATAATTCACTATACTTGATTTGTTATGTTTCTAAACTCGAATTTAGAAATATTCTAAACTATTACTCTTGCATCTTTAATTCAGGTAAGATGAAAACCTTGTCTGGTTTTATTTTTAAAATAATTCTTTTTTCATCAGTACACTTGAAGGGATATTTTTCTCGACCCATGTATTGTAGTGTAAGTTTATCTGCATGAGAATAATCATAATCAGGAATTAATTCAGTAACGGTTCCACGAATTGTTGTCATGTCAAGAGGATTGTCTTTGGATACAACTGAGACTGCAACACGAGGATCACGCAAAACATTTTTGTGTTTTACTCTGCCTTCAGCAGTATTTACCAAAACATGACCATCATCATAATTTGCCCAAACAGGGGATACTTGTGGAGAGCCATCTTTCATCACAGTTGCAATAAAGACTAGATTCTTTGCAGAAAATAATTGGATTACTTTATCATCCATTATTTTTTGCCATTCTCAAATACATTAGTCATGGCACGATTCATAATCTCCATTACTAAATATTGAGAATACCCTTCAGATTTTTTACCCTTTGATTTTGTAGTTTTTGGGGTTAATCCTTTGAGAATCTTTTCAATTTTGTCAGATGTATTATCAATGACTTTAGAATACTTGGAATCAAAGTCGTCAGGAGTTTGAAAATCCAACAGTTTTGTTGATGTGCTGTAAAATTTTGTGATTGCACCTCGTGATTCCTCAATTCGAGCAATTTCAATTAGACCAGATTCTTTTAGAATATCTAAATGATGTCGAATAGTAGTTAGTGCTTTTTTTATTCCAGATTTTTTTAGAGCAGTACAAATTTGGTCAGCTGACAATGCTTGACGATATAACAGCTCTACAATTTTTGCACGTGCAGGGTCTTCAATTGCTCGTGCGTGTTCAATACTTGTCGTAACAATACGATTTACTTTGATTTGCTTTTCTAGTAAGGTTGACATGCTAATATTACACTCAAAAACTGATCTAAAAGATCCTTGTATCACATTTTTTTGTCTAATCGCATCAATTTTTTCTGATTATAAAAAATATGATATCGTTACTAAAATAATAGTTTGTGATATAAAATACTAATAACACTATCAAAATAATCATAATGCATCTAATAATTATCAGACCACTATGATACACATAGTAATATTAATGAAAATATTGTAACGGTATTAAAAATATTGTAAAATATTAAAAAAGCAAATTCTGAAAAGATATATCCGAAAATGACCAATCAGGGTATAATTTACCTTATCATCAAAAAATTAATTCGAGTTGAAAGTTAGATTCTAGTCAACATGTAATGAAGATAGAGTGCTACAGTGAAGTTTCTGAAAGTTTTTCAAAAGCTGTAACATAACGTTGTGTCATTTTTGAAATAATTTCTTGGGGGATTTGAGGAGCTATTGGTTCTTCACCTTTTTCACGGGCATCATCGAATTGTTTTTGAAAGCCATTAGCAGTTAACCAATCACGTAATAGTTGTTTATCATATGCTTCTTGAATTTTACCTACCTCAAAGGAATCTTTAGGCCATAAACGATATTCATCAGGACCAATGGAATCACCCAAAGTTATTTTTCCATTTAATAATCCAAATTCTAATTTTAAATCAGCCAAAATAAACCCCACACTATCAGCAATCTCTGCCATTTTTTTGTAAATGGAAATTGATGTGTTCTTTAACCAATCAAATTGTTCTTCAGTTACAAGATTCATTTCAAGTGCTTTACTTTTATCAATAGGAATATCATGTTCTGACTTTGTCGTAGGATCAAAAATGGGTTCAGGTAATTTTGCAGCCATTGTAGTATCAGTTCCATCAGGAACTCTAACTTCACCTTTTTTCCATCGATTAATCAGACTACCATAAAAATAGCCTCGAACCACACATTCTATTGGAAGCATATTCATCTTTTTTACAATTATTTGATTATCTGATTCTTGCCGTACAAAGTGATTTGGTACATCTAGTTTATCAAACCAAAATTCTGCAAATTTACACAAAATCTTTCCCTTTTCAGGAATATCTTGATTAAATTTTACATCAAATGCTGAAACTCTATCTGAAAATTTGAAAAGAATCGTATCATCATCTACATCATAGAGATCCTTTACTTTACCACTAGTTAGAAACTTCAATGATATAGGCACTAATTTATCGGATTTAACTGCTAGGGAAATTTATGGTCCAACCAGATTTACTAAAAAAATAGAAGCGATCTTTTTTTCTAGAAACTATATTTCTGTAACTCATGAAATTTTCTGAAATTAATTATCATTTCAAAGAAATGGGTCAACATTTGTATCGATCAAAGTAATCGACATTTACTCGGCACATATTTGTCAAATTAGATTTGTAGTGTATTCATGAGAACAGTCAATGATGAGTTAGAGAATTGGCTATCAAAGACTGATGAGTATTTTGAATCATCCAAAAATGAGATAAAAATGAAGCATATTGCGTTATATTTTGATGATAATCTTTTAAACTAAATTTCTGAAAACTAATAAACTAGATATCAATCGTTATGACTTTGATGTTTAATGGCATGTTGTGCATGCTCCCATGCTTTTTTGAACTTGTCAATTGCCTTGTCTGGTTTTCCTTTTGCCAAGTCATCAGCTGCCTTTACAAGTTCTTTTTCAGATTTAGTAATTTCTTTATCTATCTTTTTCTCACCTGCAAATGTCTTGGCTGTATCTAATGCATTATTTGTTAGGGCGAAATCAATTTCTACTAGCAAACAGGAAACTAGTACTGTAGAAGTACAACAACAAATCAAAATAACTGACGAGAATTTTGATTTATCATCACTTGAGCCATTATTAGCAGATAAAATAGGTAAAACATATCTTACAAAAATCCTCAAAGAATATTATGCAAAAAATATTTCAAAAGAGGATTTTGTGCACTTGAAGAGTTTTGAGGATTTAGAGTGTAGTGTAACTTTTGAGGATACTCCAAATGGTGAGGAAATTAACATTTCATGTAACATTAAACAAAAATAAAATTATTTCACATCAACACCATTCCAAAAGGCCACCATTCCTTTGATTTTTGAGGCAGCATCATTTGGTTCTGCATAATACCATGCACAATCTTTGTTGGTTTTCCCATTTATCGTAACTGAGTAATAATTAGCCATTCCTTTCCATCCACAAAATGTAGTTAATTCAGTTTTGGAATAATATTCTTCTTTAATTGAATTAAATGGAAAATAATGATTACCTTCAACTACTACAGTGTCATCACTTTCTGCAATTATCACATCATTCCAAATTGCCTGCATATCCTATTCTCCCTTCATCTCAGAACGGGTTTTAAATTCAGGTTTGATTCCCAAAGATTCGTAATTACCTGATGAGCATGTAAAGCACATGGAATCAGTTGGAATTCCAACAGCTGCTGCCAAATTTTCAGCGTCATTGTACCCCAAAAAGTCAGCACCAATACTTTTTCGCACCATCTCAGTAATTTCTTGTTGATTCAATTCTTTACCATCAGAAAATGTTGCAAGTTCTTCTTGAGAAGGAAAATCAATTCCAGCATAACATGGAAATTTAATTGGAGGATATGTAATTACCATACTAATTTTTTTGGCACCTGCACGTCGCAATGCCTTGATAATTGCCTTGGAACTAGTTCCTCTAACTAGACTATCATCAATTACTACAACATGTCTACCTTCAATAATTTCTTTAATTGGAATAATCCATCGGTTAATCTCTACTCTGTCGGATTGATGAGGTTCAATGAAACTTCGCAGTGGACCTTTCTTACTGTATCTGTCTTTGAGTAATCCCTCATCAAAAGATACCCCAAGTTCTTGTGCATAACCTAATGCTGCAGGTCGTGCAGAATCAGGAACAGGGATTACTAAATCAGCATCAGGAATTGGGAATTTCTTTGCTAAAAATCTACCAATATTTTTTCGTGAGACATAGATATTTTTTCCCTCCATGTTACTTGATGGATGTGCAAAATATGTAAATTCAAAAGAGCAATGTGCACGTACTGGATCATCTGAAAACATTTCAGTCTCTAAACCATTTTTACTTAGTTTAATTAATTCCCCAGGCTTTACATTTCGTTGTAACTTTGCAGAAACAGCTGAAACTGCAGATGACTCTGATGCTACAATGTATGTATCATCAGATTCCTTGTGCCCCAAAACCATTGGACGAAATCCTTTAGGATCACGTGCAGCGTAAACTGAATTATCATCAGAGATAAATGTAAAACAATAAGATCCTACCATTTCATTTTTTAGAATTGATAATGCCTTTCCCATCTCGCCATTTTCAGAAATTAATTCAACTAATCTCTGGGCCGCAACTAGAGTGTCACTAGCATTTTGTGGAGTAAATGAGCACCCACCCACAAGATTAGATAATTCTTGGGCATTAGCGATAGTTCCATTATGTGCAATACACAAATCTTTGACTTTGAGTGGTTGTGCATTTTCTAAAGAACTTCTACCCATAGTAGAATATCGTACATGTCCAATTACTGATGAAGAGGCATATTCTTTTGTGATTGCTTTGAATTCTCCAGAGGCATCAGAAACTAGACCCGTTCTTTTTAGAGGAGTTTTATTTGGAATTGCCAACCCCCAAGCTTCTTGACCTCTATGTTGTAATGCACGTAATGCATCAATTACCATAGGAACAACATTAGTTCCACTAAGACTGTATATTCCAACTACACCACAATTCTCTTTTGGCTTATCATCAAGACAATCCATATCGTGGGTTTTATCCATGTAATACCAAATCCCTTAACGAATTTATCCAAGTTTTATGCACTTTATCAACTCTTAGATCAATAACAGATGTGTCATTATTGGTAAAGTGTATTTTTTCTCCTCCAAACTTACCTATCATTTTAAATGAAACTTTGTTGTTTTTGAGGATTTTTTCAAGTTTTGAAATATTTTTTTTCTCAACTGTTAACAAATATCTTGAATGACTTTCAGAAAACAATATTCTATCAGAAGATAGTTTTTCACCTGGAACCAAATCCAATGAAACATTACAACCAATTTGACTAGTCATACATAGTTCAGAGACTGCAACTGCCAATCCACCTTTGGAGCAATCATGAGCGGATTTTATAATTTGTTTTGAAATTATATCCAATATTGTTTTCATATTTTTCTTTGATTCTTTAAAATTAACTACAGGACAATTGCCGCCAATAAATTTATGAATATATTCAAAATATTCAGAACCTCCAAGTTCATCTTTTGTATCACCTACTATCACAAGACAATCTCCATCAGTAATTTTTTGAGGAACCAGAGGTTTTTTGTCAATTAATCCCAAGACACCAATTAGAGGAGTTGGCTTGATTGAGCCTGTAGGTGTTTCGTTGTATAGGCTCACTTTACCACCAATGCATGGTATCGCAAAGTCTTTTGCAAAGTCAGTCAATCCTTTTAGTGATTCTAAAAATGTCCAAAATATTTCAGGATCTTTTGGACTACCAAATTGTAAATGATCAAGCATGCCAACAGGTTTTGCTCCAGTACACACAACATTTCTACATGCTTCCTCAAAACATCCAATTGCACCTTCACGAGGATTAATGTAACATTGTTTTGGATTTCCATCAATTTTTACTGAAAGAAACTTTCCATTATCTAATCGTAAAACAGATGCATCACCACCAGGTTTAATGACAGTTCTAATCCCTACCTCATGATCATATTGACTATACACCCAAATTTTACTTGCAATGTTTGGTGCAGATAATAATTTCATCATTGTGTTTGAATAATCAGTAATTGGTTTGAATTTCTTTTCTTGTGTTATAGTTTCCAAGTATACGGGTTTTTTTGATGGTAAATCAAGCAGTGTTGCATTTGCAATAATGTCAGCTGAGAGATTTGCAAATGTTTTATTTCCTTTTTTTACATGAACTTTATTATCAAATTTTACACTACCAATAACAGAACATCCAATTCTAAATTTCTCACAAATTTTTTCTAATTTTTTTAATTTTTCTTTACTTGTAACAATTAACATTCTTTCTTGAGATTCTGAAACCATAATTTCATCTGGATGCATATCATTTTCTCTAGTATGAACTTTGTTTACATCCATCTCAATTCCAATATCCAAAGCATCTGCAGTTTCTGAAACTGCACAAGATAGTCCACCACCGCCCAAATCCTTCATTGCATGAATTAATTTTTGAGTTCTTGCCTCAAGTATTGCCTCTATGATTAATTTCTCAATAAAGGGGTCAGGTATTTGTACAGCCGAACGGTCCTCAGATTCTAAGGAATCAGATGCAAATTGTGAACCACCGATACCATCCCTGCCTGTAGAGCCTCCAAGTAATACAACTACATCACCTTTTTTTGCATGATTTTTGATTAGTTTATCTTTTCTACCAAATCCCACACAGGCTACATCAACTAGAGCGTAATTTTCATAGCAATCATCAAACTCTACCTCACCACCAATAGTTGGAATTCCTAAACAATTTCCATAATCTGCAACTCCTCTAACTGCATTTTTGAATAACCATCTTGCTTGTTTGTCTTTTTCTATATTTCCAAAACGTAATCCATCAAATATTGCAATAGGTCTAGTGCCAGCTGATAAAATATCCCGCACTACGCCGCCAACACCAGTTGCAGCACCACCATAGGGTTCAACAGCTGATGGATGATTATGACTTTCAATGTGCGCCGTTACAACATAACCACCTCCAACATCAAGTACTCCTGAATCATATCCTTTTTCATTAATTACAAGAGGACCAGTCATAGGTAACATTTTGAGATGTTTCTTTGATGATTTGTATGAACAATGTTCAGACCATTCAGCAGCTACAATTTGTAATTCAGTAGATGTAGGGGATCTACCAATTTTTGATTTTAGTTCATCTAGTTCTCGTGGTTCTAAACTCAATTCTTTGCACCCATTTGTACCAATAATGATTCAAAGATCAGCGATGATGGTTTACTATCAATTGGATTAATTTCTGACTCTACTGCTCGTTCTGGATGAGGCATCATACCAACAACATTTCCATCCTCATTACAAACACCTGCAATTCTATTTGCAGAACCATTAACTTTATCACCATATCTAAATACAATTTGATTTTTTTTCTTTAATTTTTTTAGAGTTTCATCATCAGCATAATATCGTCCCTCTCCATTAGCAATGGGGATGGGAATTTTTTGATTTAGTTTTAGTTTATTGGTAAATGGTGTTTTGTTATTTTCAACTATCAATTCAGTCCACTCACACATAAAATTCAGAGATTCATTTTTGAGTAAAACTCCTGGAAGCAGTCCTGATTCAACTAGTATTTGAAATCCATTACAGACTCCTAAAACAGGGATTCCTTTTTCTGCCATCTTTTGAACATCTTTGATAATTGGACTATGTGCTGCTATTACCCCAGCTCTAAGCCTATCGCCATATGAGAATCCACCAGGTAAAATTACAGCATCAATATTTTTTGGTAATCCTTTATCATGCCAGAAATATTGAGTGTCAAAATGAAAAACATCAGATAAAACATGATACATGTCACGATCGCAGTTACTACCAGGAAAAACTACAACCCCAACTTTCACAATTATTTTAAAATTTCGAGATATTTAATTTGAATCGAGACTAAGAAAATATTACAAAAAAACTTTTTGATCGCCATATTATCAAACCCACAGGTTCAAAAATTCAATAATTAACAATATCAATATAAATAATTTTGAAAATTCTAAAGTTTTATCATTTTATAAATAAAAAATTAGAATTTATTTTAATTCACAGACCATGTGCCAACTATTTTCAGAATTCTCTAAAATTGCTTTTTGTTTAATTATCATTTTTTGATTCAATAAATCAAAATACCATCCCAAATCCTTATTTTTTTCTCGTTGAATTTCAGGATGTTCATCAAAATAAGAAAAATTTGTTCCTAATTGAATTCCAAATTCTTTCATTTCATCATAATGTGAAATGCTTGTTCCATCTTGATCAAATATTACAACATCACAAATGATACTTTGTGACAAATTATCAAGTAATTCCTGTAAATTGTAATTGACTAGTAAAATTCCAACAAAATCTTTCTCAGAATCATGAATAACAGTACCAATTCTAATTGTAGGTGTGTATGGAATTTGTACTTTATTAAATTCCTCATTTAGATTTATTTTTGAAATATACACATCATGTGGTCCTATGGTTAAAATTTCAGAAAAGTATTCTTTATGACTTTTTTCTTGTAATCTATTATCAGAAACTAGAACTAAATTATCATTTACATTATTGATTCTAAGAATTTCCATGCCCGTCATATTCAAAATTCTTATCTGATCTATGGCGTTATCGGATTCAGCAAATTTTTGGAATTGTTTCAAAATATTATTTTTTAAAACAGTATCAAATTTGAAATTTTTTTCGTCATGGAGTAATGTTGCCAAAGATTGAATTTCAGGGATTTCAGATAAAAATTCTACGTGATTTGAACGAAGATTTAATGATGTTTCAAACAGATGGATTTTTTGATTTGTCTCAAATACAGCTATTTCTCGAAGAAAATCATTTTCGATTTTAGGATTCACATAGATTAGTTTCTTTTCAAAAACATACTCCATTGCATCAACAAATTCACCATCAGTGATTTGATCTTCAACCCACCACCCTACAATAGTTTTAATCCATTTTGGGATTTCTTCAGCATGTATATTTACAGGAATCAATATCAAAACAGCAAAAATAATAATCAACAAAAGGTTCATACAATAATTCGCTATTACTGTATTTAAAGAAGGAAATAGTTCATTTTCGATATTAATGTAAAATATAATTTTATTTCAAATTTACAATGCATTAATTTTTACTTATAAAAATAAAATTTTTCTATTGTGAAAAAACATCAACTGTTACTTTGCTGACCATAGGATTGTAAATTCGTAAATCATCACAAATTTTCTGGACCTTTGATTGTGCAGTTTTTTTATCTTTTTCTTTTATAGTAAATTTCAACATCTTTGCAGTTTTTATTTTTGAGACTGATTTGTGTAATCCTCGTAAAACTAGATCATTTAGAATTGTCTTGCCCTCAGGGTCACTGATTCCAGGTTTATTCTCAATTGTGACATGTACCTCAAAAATAGCCATTAATAATTTTCAAACCCAAAATAGGTTAATCTATCTTCCGAAAATTTGTGCTTTTATAGTTTTTTTGCAATACACATTAGGTAATTCGGTTCTGAGGACTTGTGTTGTTGTTGATATTACCAGCCCAGAATCAGTTACTTTATCATCATTTCATTATAGATTAATCATATTGTAGATATGGTAATTTTAAAAATATAAAATCATTTTTTCTAATTGAATGCAATAAACATTAAGGAACATCCGTATTGTTTTTTTTTGTTTTCGTATTATGCTTTGTATTTTTTAAGACCTTCACTTACAACCAAATTCAACACACGTGAAAAACTGATGGATTTGGGGGAAGTGGCTATCATCTTTGCTTGAATGTTTCGAAGTTTTCTGACGTTGGCAGTATCAATTACAACTGTGATTCGATCACTCACAGTATCTGTACGTTGATTAAATATAAAAATAATATCATACCTATGACATAATGATAGTCATAATTGTATACAGTCACATGATTTATTTCAAAATAACAGAGTTTTATCGTATTTTTACAAAAGATATTGGAATTTATATCAGAATGAATTACACAATTACAATATGCCTAGAATGCGATATTGGAAATTAACCTCAGATGAGATGGGTGATCTCAAATATGATGAATCAAAATTGTTAAACTGGGAAATAAAATGTATCAGAGAACCCGAAGATGAAGCTCATTTTATCGGAGTATTCATGTATAGAAATGGTACAGCATATGATTATGAATCAGTAAAAGGAATTTGTTATTTTTACAACAATATCGATAGGGAAGAACTCCCAGAAATTACTAAATTTTTACAAGGAAAATACAATGGAAAGCAATTAGAAAAAGGAGAGAGAATTTTACTCAAAGATTCTGATGAAATATACGCTAGCCAAGATATTGGTCAATTAGCAAAAGAAATGGAAAGTAAATTCAACACAAAAGCTGTAATTTCTTTAGAATTTGAAGGACTATCATCAGAAGAACTCAAAGAGGCAGGAATGCCTGAAGCAAAACTATTGCCAATTCCCACTAAATAGATATACCATTAATCACAAAGAGATCCGATGTCAGAGCTTGATGGTATCAATAGACATTTTGAAGAGTTAAGAAAAAGATTACTACGAATTGTTTTAGTTATCGGAATTATTACTGCGGTAATTCTGACGTTTCATGCAGAACCAATTCAAGTCGGTCAATTTATGTTGTATTATCCAAATCCAGAACCCCTAAACAACATTGCAGCACAAGTTACACACCATATGAAAATGAATCTTGTTCCAGAAAATGTTCAATTAATTCAGACAGCACCAGGACAAGCTTTCTTTGCACAAGTATACATTGCAGCACTAGTTGGCGTCGTGGTAGGAATGCCTATAATAATTAGAGAGCTTGTGGGATTTATCAAACCAGCATTAAAAGAAAATGAAATCAATGTTAGTAGAAGTATTTCACTTCCAGCACTAGGTTTGTTCATTACTGGTTGTGTGTTTTCATATAATTTTGTAATTCCATACATTTTAGATTTTTTGTATAGATATGGCGAATCTGCAGGACTAGTTACATTTCTAAATATAATGGATTTTGTTACTTTTGTTTTACAATTTTTGTTAGCGTTTGGATTATCATTCCAACTTCCACTTGTAATGTATGCAATATCTGCATCAGGTGCAGTGGATGTATATTTTTGGAGAAAAAATATCAGATATGCCATTGTTGCAATTGTTATTTTTGGTGCAGTAATTACACCAGATGGAAGTGGCGTTACAATGTGGTTTATTGCAGGTCCAATGATTGCACTTTACACCATAGGCATGATATTCATTGAGCGTAAAGAACGGAAAAAAAATCGAACATTTAAATCAGAAATTAACAAAGATGGAACATAATGCTTGGAAGTACTGAGATCATCGTTTTAGTAGTAGTAATCGGTGTTTTGATATTTGGTGCAAAAAAGATCCCAGAACTAGCAAAAACATTTGGTAAAGCCAAAGGAGAATTTGAGAAAGGAAAAATTGCAGGAGATAAAGAACTCAAAGAATTTAAAGATGAAATCGACAATGTTGCAAAAGATAAAGACGTTAAATCAGACTAATTTTCAACAATTTTAACAAAACCATCTATAATTTTACTATAATTTTCTTGTAAGTTATTTTTTGTAAATAATTCAGAGATTTTCATTTTACCTTTTAATTTTAAATCTACATCAACTAGGATTTTAGTTCCTTCAGAATGATCTAAAAACTGTTCTTTGATGTGACTTCCCTTTGCATCCCCACCAATTACAAAAATTTCATGTAATAGTGGGGATTGAGTGACATGTTTTGCCATAATTACTAATTCTTTATCACCTAACATCATATGTTCCTCTACAACTGCAGTTTCATTTCGAATAGAGCGAACTCTAACTGATGGAAAATATTGAGGGAGTGATTTTTGATAATTTTCAAAATTTGAAAAAATTTCAAATACAGAATTTCTGTGTGCATTAACTATTTTATCAATTGAAAATTTTGGCAAATTAATTCATAGTTCCCCATCGAGGGTACAAGTTATGGTCAATATCAAATTGGTCCAGACATTTCCCAACTCCATGATTTACAATATCATCAATTGATTTTGGTTTTGTATAAAATTCAGTAACTGGAGGTAAAATTATAATTCCCAATCTAGATAGTTTTAACATATTTTCTAAATGAATTGCAGAGAAGGGAGTTTCGCGTGCCATTAAAATTAATTTTCTTGACTCTTTTATGGTGACACCTGCAGCTCGTGCAACTAGAGTGTCATCATATCCATTTGCAATTGCAGATAAAGTTTTCATACTACATGGTGCAACAATCATTCCATCGATTTTATGAGTTCCACTAGAAATACTTGATGCCATATTTTTTTCATCAGATATACTAGTTGCAAGTGATTTTACATAGTCTAAAGTGAATTCAGTCTCCATTGAAATACATTTTTCTCCCCATTCAGAGATTATCAAATGAGTTTCAACATGGAGTTTTTTGAGTACCTCAAGCATTCTAATTCCATAAATTGCTCCAGTACTACCAGTAATTCCAATTATTAATTTCAATATTTTATTAGGATATTTGTTGTATTTTATGTGTTAGAAATAGCAGGTTCTAGAAATTTTGAGTGTCATCATTTTCTTGAGCCTCTAATTCTTTTCTAAGTTTACGACGTTTATACCACAATGATATTCCGCCTACAACCATAGCAGTAAGTAAAATTACTCCCATCATTTGTAATTCAAAATTATACAGCATGCAAAAAATCAAATATCAAATAAAAAAAATCTTGTGATTTTCACCGATCGAAATAATTGAAAACTAGCTATATTAGATCCCAAATTCTAGTCATAATATGATAAAATATTCTGAGATCAAAAAAATTGTTAATGATTATTCTGATGTCAAAATAGGAGTCCTAGGCAGTCATTCTGCACTAGAAGTCATGGATGGTGCAAAAGATGAGGGTTTTCAAACTAGAGTTTTTTGTCAAAAGGGAAGAGAAGGACCATATCAAAGATTCGGAAGAATAGCTGATGAAATCACAGTTTTAAATAAATTCAAGGATATGGGATCAGCTAAAATTCAAAAAGAACTACGAGATTCAAATACAATAATTGTCCCCCACAGATCACTTACTGTTTATCTAGGTTACAAAACAATAGAGAATTCTTTCAAAGTTCCAATTTTTGGAAATAGAAAATTATTCCAAGCAGAAGAAAGAACTGCAAAAAAAGGTCAATACTATCTTTTAGAGAAAGCCAGAATAAAATATCCAAAATTATTCAAAGACCCAAAGAGAATAAACAAACCATGTATTGTTAAAGTTCAAGAAAAAAAGAGACCACTAGAAAGAGCATTCTTTACTGTTTCATCATACAAAGATTACAAAGAAAAATCAGAAGCTAAAATCAAACAAGGGGTAATTGCAAGAAAAGATTTGCAAAAAGCAAGTATTGAGGAATTAGCAATTGGAACATACATGAATTTTAATTTCTTCCACACACCAATCTCAAATCAAGTGGATTTTATTGGAATTGAGAGAAGGTTACAAACAAACATTCATGATTACAATGCATTACCTGCAAAAGAACAATTAGAAATGGATATTGATTTACAAAATATAGAAGTTGGACACACTCCGGCAAGTATTAGAGAATCATTACTTGAAAAAGTAATTAAAATGGGAGACAAGTTTGTAGCAACAGTCAAAAAAGAATACGCCCCAGGAATAATTGGTCCATTCTCATTACAAAGTGTAATTACCAAAGATTTAGAATTAATTGTATATGATGTGTCTCTACGAGTTCCAGGAAATCCAATAGTTGCAACAACTAGTCCATATACAAAATATCAGTATGGTCAAACATTTGGAGTAGGTAGAAGAATTGCAATGGAGATTAAACGTGCCCAAGAAGAAGACCGTCTTGATGAAATAGTGACATAGATTAATTCAGAAATTTATTCTAGTATTCAAATTTTAAAAAAATATAGTTTTTCAAAGAAAAATAAAGGCGTAAACCCCTAACTGCAGAACTATGAGAGATTTCCTCTCGTGGTCAGGACGTTAAACGCCTGATTGCCTTTTTGTTCTGCGGGGCTACGCAATTCCTAATCGCCAGATTTTATAACTAACGACATCATTTACTATAGGACACATTGATATTTAAGATTTTGTGGTGAATAATTCAACAAACAATGTAATTATTTGTAATTCTTAAAATAAGGAATTAAGAGAAAAATAGTGGTTTTTAGCATAAAATTTCAAGAAAAATATATTTTCAGGAAAAACCAATTTTCTATGTTAATTGGTTAGATTGGAAATATGTTGAATACCATTCGATCTAATTTTGAATGATTAAAACGGTTTGACATTCAAAATGGATTGCTGATACCAATTAACAATACAAACTCTTTTGTGAAGAACAAAAAATCATCAAATATGGGAAAAACTATTTTCATCAAAGAAATTATCACAACAATAAACGAACCAAAACTATGCCCCACATGTCAAAAAGAAGACAGGTTGGAAAGAGACTTGGTCAGAGAAGAAAGATCAAGTGGGAAAACAATTCTATGTACTCGTTGTGAAGCATTAGTGGTACTAACAAATCATAATCTCAAAGAAGTGGAGTTATCGGCAATTAAAGATGATACAATTATGCTAAAAGAACCACATTTGATTAGAAAATTAGGATATTAATTTAGGCCATAATTTAATCTCAGTATCTTTTAATTTTATGATGTTATAATTTCAAAAAGGTAAGGATAGAATAGATTATTTTTTAGTGGTAATCTTTTTTGTAAATGTTTTTTTTGTAATTGGTTTTTTGGTATATTTTTTATTTGTTAATCGTTTTTTAGTTTGAATTTCTTTGTTTGTAGTTGGCAATCGTGTTGATAATAGTCCTTGTTTATCATCTAAAATCATTGCAATTATTCGAGGCCTAATACAACTAGCAGCTTCCCAATCCTTCAAATTAGATTTTTTACATTCTTCTTTAATTATCAGACCAGCCAAACCTTTACTCCAGATATGACGATTTGTATCATATACTTCTAGAATTTTTCCATGTTTTGTAATTTTAATTGCTCCATGACATCGTTCAATAATTTGAGCAGATACTCTATCATAGACTTTCTCAAAATTTACCATACTAAAATAGAATAATCACACATCAAAAAGCTTCTGATTCAAAATACAATAACAATATACCACAGAAATCATAATCAATATTGCTGATGATTAATCGAATTAACTAAGCTATAACTGATTGTTGATGAAATTGCCGAATTATGAAGCATAATTTAGAATAAAAAATGAGTTTTAATGTACCACACAAATAATATATTTCATGGTAGAATTACCTGAAAAATTTCCAGAATATTCTATCATGTACAAAACAATTTCAAAACAAATTAAATTATTAGAAAATACCAAAGTAAACTTTAAAGAAAAAGAAGAAACCACATTAAAGATTCAAAATTATCAAAGAGAATTAGATAAAATCAAGGAAAAATTCCCAGATAACTATTTTGATGAATTTGATTCATCATGATTATGGTCATGTCCACAATCACAAGAATGATTCTCTCCATTAAGAGACATTAATTTCACTACCATTTCATCACGTATTTTAAGCAGATCTTCAATTTTTGTTTTAAGTGAATCAGAATTCCAATTTTCTTTATGTAAATCTCTAACTATATCAATAATTTCAAGATCCAAATTAAGAAGATTATCCATTAATTGTTCTTGTTCAGACATAATTTTTCACAACTATACTAAGAAAAAAACCATTCTAATTAATATTAAATTATGCTTCCATACTTTCTTTGAGCAAATTTTTTCTCACAAGGATTGGGATATTGTAAAATGCAGCTAGAGCCATAGCATCAGATGCACGATAGTTTCTCAACACCAGATCTTTTTTGCCTGTAAAGTATAGGTTGGCCCTTAGGACATCTCCACTTTCATAGATTTTTACTTTGACTAGAATCATTTCATTTTCTTCACAAATATCTTCAATCATTTTGTAAATGGATGGGGCAGGTTCTCCTTCAGTATCACTAAAACTTGAAATATGTTTTGCAACCTCGCCTGAAAATGCTCTCATGTGGAATTCTTTTCCATTATCAGCCTTGAGAACAACCATTCCTTCAACGGCATATGGGTCTACGAATCCAACATAATCAATCTTGACTGAGTCATAATCAGGCTCTTGTGCTTGATCAATATCCATAGTATTACGCATAAACTTCGTGCCCAGTGCTTATAAAGATAGCAAAATTTTGAGATCAAAAAAGACAAGATCTGAAGGTGAATTATTGTTAAACGATCAACAACGAAATGTAACCCCAAATTATTTAAAATCCCCAATTATGGATAGCTTGATGTCAACTAATCCAGAACGCGCAGTGTCATACGTTCTAAGTAAATACGTTACAGAATACATGGACAAAGATGTACTAATTCTAAGTGAACATACTCAAACAAGAGAAGCTGCAAGAATGTTACGTCACTATGAAACAGATGACATCATAGTTACAGATGATAAAAAACTACCAGTAGGGATTGTTACAGATGAAGATATTTTAAACAAAGTAAGTGATGCTTCAGTTTACGCAGAAGCTACACAACTCAAAGATGTCATGAGTGCTCCATTAATTACAATTAATGAAAAATCAACGTTACAAGATGCATTACACAAAATGAGAGACAATAACATTAGAAAACTCCCAGTAATCTCAAAGAAAAATCAAATCATGGGGATAATTTTTCAATCAACAATTGCAAATGCAATTAGAAATGCAACATCAACTGCACCAAGGCTTCTTAGTCCTCCTGTAAAAGCAGTTTTGGGAAATTTAGGTTTTGTATTACAATTTGCAGGAGTATTATTACTAGTTCCAGCTGTAGTTGCAACAGTTTTTGAAGATACGACAACAGCTACAGGAATTTATCTTACTACTGTTCTTTTACTAGTTACAGGATTTTTCTTAAATTCGTATGGAGAAAAGTCTAGTCTCAATTTACAGCAGGCGTCAATTTTGGTATTTTCAAGTCTATTTTTACTATCTCTATTTGGAACTGTGCCGTATCTGTATGTGTTTCCAAGTGATGAAACAAGTATAGAGGTTTTTGGAAACGCATTTTTTTCTAGTGCTGCAGGATTTACGACTGGAGGAATATCATTATTTGATGAACCAGAAAATTTAACTCAAAGTTTCACATTTTATCGTAGTTACACACAACTTGTAGGAGGAATGAGTTTCATCTACTTGGTAATTACTGCATTTTATCCTGAATCAAAATTACAATCCATGCGTGGTTTTATTTCAGGAAGAACACTCCACATGAAGGAACTTTTCTTAACTATCACAGTTATCTTTGCAGTCTATATCGTAATTGTTGCAGTTTTATTATATCTATTTGGTTCAAGAAATCCAATAGACGAATTCTCACCCGAACATCTTATAGATAATTTTTCACTGGCAATGAGTACTTTGGCTACAGGTGGATTTACACCAACATCTACGATACTAGATAATTTACTTTGGCAAGAACATATCATATTAATGGGCGCAATGATCCTCGGAGCATTGCCATTTACATTCCACTATGCATTTGTTAGAAAAAAATTCCTTGCACCAAAATTAGGAAAAGAGGTGTTAACATATTTTGCAATTTTAGGCAGTGCAACTATTGTGTTTATTCTAATCAGCGGTTTGGATCCTCTGCAAAGTGCATTTTATTCAGTATCAGCTAGTACTACAGCAGGATTACAACAAGAAAGTCTTGCAGGATTAAATGGTGGGGCTCATACCATATTGATAATTTTGATGTTTATCGGAGGGTGTGGATTTTCAACTGCGGGGGGTTTGAAAATATTTAGATTATTCCATTTAAGAAATTGTAGATCATTTTTTAGCAAAATAAAAAGACAAGAATTATCAGTTCAATCTAAAAAAGAACTAATGTCAACTTTGATTATTTTGGCATTGTTTCCAACAATTTCAGCAATAACTGGAGCACATTTAGCAGCAATTGAAAATGTTCCATTCCAAGATGCATTTTTTGAGGCTGCAGGAGTAATTACCACAGGAGGTTTAACTGCAGGCGTAATTGATTTTGATACAGATCCTGCAACTAAAATTGTTTTAGGATTTTTAATGATTTTTGGCAGATTGGAGATTATTGCAATTATCTACATCTTTGTTCCAAAACTGAGCTAAAATAAGATTTAAGGACAAAGTGTAAAAATCAGAATAATGAGCGAGCAATCAAAAGACATCAACAAGGGTAAAAAAATAATCATACTAGGATTTGTGATAATTGGAATTTTGTTTTTAATTTATAGTAGATATCAAGACCCAGAATTACTAACACCAAGTGCCATTGAATCAATACAAAGAATTGCTTTAGGGTTTTACATTACACTAATTGCAGCGTTAGGTGCCATTGCACTTGGAATGTATAGATACCATAAAGGAAAAGTAGAAAGTAATGGAAAAGATCTATCAACGATAATTGCTCTAGTTACATGGAATTCGAAATCACGAAAAATTTTTGTTACAGTATTTGTGGTTTACGGGATTTTCTTTTCACTAATTTCAGGAACTCTAGTATATCAACCAGAAGTAAATTTTGCAATACATTATGGTGCAACAATACCATCAGGATTTATCGCTCCTTGTTGTGATGGTCCAGGATATATGCCAAAAATTATCATATATCTAACTGAACACATAGGGTTACAAGTGATTCCAATAAATTTGGTTTTACAAATTATAGTATCATATCTAGTTGGGCTAAACGCATCAATTGCAATTAGTGCATACAAAATTTCAAAGAAAGGTAGAGGTGCAAGTACAATTGGTGCAGCAGCTGGATTATTCATAGCATGTCCGACTTGTGCTGGAACATTTCTGTCCATATTTATCGGGACTGCAAGCGGGATAGCATTATCTATTGCGTTATCTCAAATGCAAACATTGTTCATCGCAGTATCTATTCCGATTTTAATAATTACACCATATGTAATGGCCAAAAAATTAAGAAATAGTGATGGTAGTTGTAAAATTGAGGGAGAGTCAAAATAATGGGCATACAATCAGCCTCAGAATATGTGAATTTTTTCATAAATTTGGATATGGGGAAAGATGCTAATTTACTGAATTTTCTAAACAATGAAAAAAGAATTCTAAAACTAAAACTAGAAAATAAGAGCATATCAAAAGAACCACTAAAAAATGGAATTGGGATTTTAGAAGGATTAGTAAAAGAAATTAATGATAATGGAGAAAATAACGTATTAAAAAAATATCAAAAATAGTCATAAGGAAAAAACATGGATAAAAATTCAGAAATAATTAGAACAGAAATACTTAGAATTCTAAATGAAGGTGGAAAAATTAGAGGTAATGAACTTGCAAAAAGGGTAATTAAAAAAGTAGGTAATGAAAAAATTGTTTATAGAGAAATTAGTTTACTTGTAGAAGAGGGCGAAATCGATAAAAAAATTCACAGTAAATCACACATTGAATATGAGTTAATCAATTTAGATGAATCAATAAATGAACAACTCAAAAATTTACACAAAGAAATTGAAATAATTTATGATGAAATAAATAAATTCAAAATTACAACTGAACAAGAAAAATTCACATATCAAGAAAGATTACGTTCAGTAATTCATCTCATCCACATTGTACAATCAACTGATGGAATTATGAAGTTGTTATCACATTATCCATCATATAAAAAAGATAAAATGTTTTCACAAATTAATAGACGAATAAATGATAGTTGGCAAACAATTATGGAAATAATTGCACAGCAAGTAGAAGATAATTTTCTAAACGAAATACTATCGAATTTAAGAATATTACAATTTGATGCAAAAAATGTGAATTAAGATTTTTTTAATTTATCTGCAACGATTTTAAAAATTTCATTATTATCAAGTAATATGTAAGGTAAATCATTTTCCTCACATGCTTGACCGCTCTCAGTATCACGAGTAACTAGTAACATATCATTTTCTTTAGCATAAGTAATCACAGAATAATCAGTTCTAAGTTTGTGCCCAGCAGTACGTAATTTTTTAACACTATATGCATCATATCCCAATTCTTTTAGTTTTTCATCCCATCCATCATCCATCTCATCAATTAGAATTTTCATATCATATGTTGAATTGATTTCAAATATTAGTGTAAACCAGTGGTAGAGTCAACTATTTATTTTCTATAAATCAATAATTATTCAATGGATGTAAAAGAAGAAGACAAGTCAGAAGAATCAAAGAAAAATCACATCATTTACTATAGATCATTAAATAATACAATTTCAGAAATTCGAAAGGAGAGGAGTCTAGAAATGGAGGATGCAATTAAACAGCATCTAAGTAAAAGAATAGATGCCATGGAAAAAGACCAAAAAAGAATTAGAGAAATGTTCCCCGACATATCAATTGAGAGTTGGAATGGTCACACCAACTGAAAAAAATCATAATAAGCATCTGGATTTACTTCAAGACTACAAATTACATCTCATAAAATACATTGAAGAATTACAAAAAATGGATAAACAGTCAGAATTTGCAAAACAATGGAATGAAGATACAATAAAAGAAAGAAAACAAGAATTACAAGTAATTGATAAAATTCTAAAAAACTTGATTCGATTTTAATTGTGATGTTTTTGTGTTAAATCATAAAGACTTTCACAAAAATCATGTACATGTTCAGCAGATACACCATCAAACCATGCAGTCTCTTTGTCAATGTTAAAATCATTAAATTTTTTTGAAGATGATTCAACAAATTTAATTTCAGTTTGAATTAATTTTTTTATTGTATCTTGTTCAATTTTTGATAAATTATAATCACAAGTAATCAAATCAAGTAAAACATAAAAATTTCCATGACTAGGATTAATTTTTGATTTGATAAACGGTTTATTTGTTTGCTGACATTCACGATAATGTTTATCATATTCAAACATCTTAGAATCACCCAAATATTTGTGAAACATCTTAAATTAAGAAAAAGTAGATGTGTAATTAAATTCTAAAGTTCAGATGTAATTTTCTTTATTCTTGTAATTAATCTGATTTTGGTATTAATTGGCATCTCAGGCTCCATTGTGAAATAAATGATATTTCTTTTTGTATAGATTACCATTTGAGCTACTTTTTCTCGCTCAACATGAACATATCTCACCTTTCCAAGAGATTTATCAAATTCTTTTCTCATTGCTCTTCTTTGAGCAACTTGTTTACAGAAATGCTCCTCTTCTTTTTGAGATTTCATACTGGTTTTTCCAGTTTTCATAATTGCCTCTCGAATGTTGCCTTTAGGATCAATAATAGCACCGAATCTCATTTTTGAATCTAAATTGATAATTTTTTGAACAATATCTAACAGATCGATTTTTTTCTTTGCAGCCATTTACAAATTAGAAAAATTTCATACTAAATATAATCTATTGATTGCATAACAAAAATAGAAAATATTTAAAAAAAGATCGACTAGATATAGAAAAAATTAGCAAATTATCTAAATATTAAAAAATTTACAAAACAATAATCATATAATTTAAAAACTATTTTTTAGTTTTCGAGGGTTTTTTCGTAGTTGGTTTTTTTTCTAAAGATTTCAATTTTTTTGCCTTGGCAGTAATCTGTTTTTTTAATTTCTGTTGTTTTTCTTTCATTTTTTGATTTTTACTCTTAATTTGTTTTTCAATTTTATCATGCTTTTTTTGGAGAGACTCAAATGATTTTTCATCTTTTTTGAGTTGTTTTATCATCTCTACTTGAGATTGGATTTTCTTGTTTTCATCATGTGTCTTTTGTAAAATTGATTTCTTTTCCTTTGAAATAGCGTTAATTAGTTCAAGTCGGGCTTCTTTTGCATCAATTAATTCTTGTTCTTGAAGTTTGATTGATTTTTTTAGTTTTTCAGATTCTGAAAATTTTGATTTTTCTTCATGTATTTGAGAAACGATTTCATCGTAATCCTGTTTAGTTTTTTCCAAATCCATTTGTTTTGATTTAATTTCATGGGCGATTTTTGCCTGATTAGTTAATCGTAATTTTTGCTCACCAGTCATTTTTGCTAATAGACTCTGTTCATTTTGTATTTGTTTTTCAATTTTATCTTGCTCTAGTTGAGATTGAGTGAGTAATCTTTTTTGTTCAGATAATTCTTTAGAAATTTTTGATTTTTCAGAATCTATCTTTTTAATTATACTTACTCGTTCAGTTTTTACTTTTGATAGTTCTTCTTTTTGTGAAATAATTTCTTGGGATATCCTTGTCTGAGTTTCAATCCTTAATCGTTCGTCTTTAATTTGAGATTCAAGTGAAGATTTTTCTTGGATTACTTTTTGTTCATATTCTTTTCTATGTAAAATCAATTTAGATAATTTTTCACGATTTGAATCAATTTCATCAGAAAGTCTTTTTTGGTTACTAATTGTTTCTTCTTCATGAGTAATTGTTTCTGAAAGATTAGTCAATTCAGCATCATTATCTGTAGAAGTCCATCCTTTTGGCATACTTCCTTGAATTTTTGGTTCTGTTTTTTCAAAACTAGAATTTTGTGACGAATGAGAATGTTCTCGTACTATTATTGTAGGTTCGGGTTTTGAAATAATTGAGACATTTGGAGATAGTTTTGATTCCAAATATGTAATGTCTGAATGATACAGGGGCTTGTCATTTTCCAGCATGTCATAGATATGTTGTAAACGTCCTGCATCACCTGTTCCAGAATCAATTAGTTCTTTAATTTTTACAAGTGAATCATTTTCTTCTTTTACTTCTTTATCAACTGTAAATGAAGAATTTAATTTATTTTCTAGATAAATTTGATCTGAAGAATACAGGGGCTTATTGCTATTTAGAAATTCCAGGATGTGATATAACCTGCCAGCATCTCCATTGCCAATCTCAATCATATTGTTTACTTTATCAATTGTTTGTGTTAGTGACAGAGGATCTAGTTGAGACATTATTTTCATTATTTTTATTTAATGATAGTAAAATAACTTATTGAAAAAAATCAATCATAATGTCATAATTTTTGATCAGCCTCAAAATCTTAATTTTGGAATATCTTATAGGTAAATTTACCGTTATTTCAACAAATTTTAGACATTTTGATCTCAAAATACTCAGTCTATCTTTAATTATAGATATCAAAATACAAAAATCATGAAAACAGGTATTCCCATAATTATTATTGGAATTATCATGTTTGGTATGGGTTTAGTATTATTTTACGCCATAGAATTAGGTCAAACAGATCCTACTTTGAGATTTATTAAAAATATGGGGACATTTATCGGACTTGCTGGAATGGGGGTCACTCTAGCTGGAATATTGTTATATCTCATTAATAGAAATGAATCACCAATACAAGAAAATTACGAAGCTTAAATTTCAAATGTATCTCATATGTTTTTAGAAATAACTAAATTATAACAATAAAAATATCAGTCATCAAGAAATGACTGAAAAAATTTGGATTGGTGGAATTTATCTTAAAGATGAAGGAGGATATGAAATTGTTTTAAAATCTCTTCTACACTATAAAAAAAGATTAAGAAGTATTGAAGAAAGTCCAGAATTAAAAGAGGCAGCAGCTATGTTTGGACCATTATTAATTCAACAAGCAATGAAAACATATCCCAAAGTAATAGAAATTATCAAAAAAATTCAAAATAGTATAGGAGATAATAAAACAGTAATTAACCTAGAAGAAGATGTGTCATTTTTAGAACAAGCACTATCATGTTATGAATCTGATATTCATAAAGCTCAAAAATCAGAACACGAGTATTTTACAAAATTAATTGAAAATTTGGAAGCATCAAAAAAAGATTTAGATGTAATTAAAATTGCACTAGAGAAAATTAAACAATATTCAGAATAATTTACAATCCTTGTAAATACCATTCAAAATATGGGATTAATGTTAGACATTGTTTCTTTTTTTCTAATTCATCACTTTCATTTCTAATTTTATGGATTTTGCCCTGAAGATAGTCAGAAGTCAATTCACTTCTAAAATTAGGCATGATTTGAGTTATGATTTCAAGAATTTCCTCAGAAGAGGAATTCTCAACATCAGTCATTGTTTGTTTAATTTTATCTTCTAATGTCATGAATTTACTTCAAATCCACCCATTATTATTTTATAGAATTATAAAATATCATCATCATTCCAAGTAAGACGAAATCTTCCAGTTACTCGAAACATGTTTAATTTTCCACCTTTCTTAAAATCTAATTTGTGTGATTTTAGGGATGTGTCATTTATTTCCAAGGTTACATCATCTTTAATGGTCTGAAAAACTATCGGGTTATTTGATATTTGTTTCCACTCTAAATCATCAAAATCACTGTATAATTTTGTGTACAATAATCCCATTACGAGAGGATAAAATCTACCTGAATAAAAAACTAGACCACATCTAAGTATTCAATGAATTTTTTGGCATTATTACACCAAGATAACTGACAATTGTTGGGTAAATTATCTCAAAATCATTATCATTTCGAATAATATCTATAACTTTGTGAATTAATTGTTGAATCATCAAATGCTCATCTCGATATAATGTTTTTTTTGGATTTTTTGCAGAATCAAGAATGGTGAACCCATTATCAGTTTGAAGTAAATTTCTTAAAAGTGAATTTGAGATTTTAATTTTTTCATCAATGTCTTTGTGTGGATAATCAGTATCTAGTCGTTTTATTTTTAATTTTAAATCATGGAAAAAATTTGTTGTAGTACGTTCAATGTGTTGATATGATTTTTGTTCATAATTTTTAGTTGAATGATAAAACTTCATGTTACCTTTAATTACAACTGAAATAATCTCTTTTTCCAAAAGTGAATCACGTGTTTTCTCAAATGTCGTTTTTGCCATAAATTGTGGAACAATTAATTTTAGCAAAGCATTATGATGTAAGTCTGAATTATTTGTAATGTATTCTAAAACAATTCTTTCACGCTCATACATTTCAGAATTGGGCTCAAGTCGACTCACCATATCTAGGTCGACCTATATTAGACAGGTCATATATTAAACAATTTCTATTTATAAGATTTTGAAATAATACTAAAAATGATTATCAATTAAATTATAAAATTATTTTATGAAATAAAATATCAATTAACGCCTTTTCTTCGAGTCATTTTTTCTGCAGAAAGTGATGCAGTACTTTTTTCAAATTCCTCAAGTTTTACTTGCATCTCATCTTTTTCTGATTTTGTTAATTCTCTAATTATTTCATCATTTACATCAACAAAGTTTTCACATGTTTCGCAAAGCCACAATGTAATATTTTTACTAGTTTGAAAAATAGGTAATCTTCGCCCATTGCATTGTTTACAAAATAACGGCATAATATCTAACTTATATCTCTAGTAATGTCTTTTTATTCTTTGTCGATAAATTCGCCAATGCCAGGAGGATCAGGTGCTAGTCCTTTTCTTTTTCTAATATCAGCTACTGCTGTTGCTAACATTGATTTTGGAACTTCAGTCCATGCCTTAAAGGAAGTATTCCAAGTTGCACGTCCTGCAGTTTGACCTCTCATAGCTTCAGATAATGTAAAAGTTTCAGAAGCTGGAATCTCACCTATGACAATACTTGATGCGCCTTTTTGGGACATGTCAAGAACCTTTCCACGTTTTCCAGAAAGAATAGTTGCAACATTTCCAACTAAATCAGTTGGAACACGAACTTCAATTGCAAGTGTTGGTTCAAGAACTGCAGTACCAGCAGTTAGTAATGCACCCATACATGCACGACGTGAAGCAGGTCCTAATTGAGACAAACCTCTGTGTGCAGTATCCTCGTGTGGAACAAAGTGAGTAAAGATAAACTTACAATCTCTCATCTGTTCTTTACATAGAGGACCTTCTTTCATTACTTCTTCAAATCCAGAATTAATTGAATCAGTGGATTCTTGTACAAACTGAACACCTTTAGTTCCATTAATCAAAACATTTCCACGGGCATCAAGTTTCATAACTCTCTTGATTGTATCAGTATCCCATCCTGCACCTTTAAGAAGATCTTTAACTACGCTTTTGTCTTTCACATCACTAATTTCACCGGTTCTGAGCATTTGTGCAATTTCAGGCTCTAATTGCTCGACTTTCATGAAAATTTTATTATGTCTGTTTGGGGATTTTGCCATAATTGGTTCACAGCCACCCTTTACAGTTTCTCTATAGTTAATCAAAGGCTCAGAGGTTATAATTTCTAACTTCATATCTTGAATACGATGAACTGCAACATCCAAGTGCAATACTCCCATTCCAGCAACAATTGTTTCTCCACTTTCCTCATCAATTTTTACAATAAGGTTTGGATCTTCAATAGTAAGTTGTTTTAGAATGTCTACAAGTTTAGGTAAATCTTTAGGATGTTTTGGTTCAATTGCAATTTGAACAACAGGTTCTGAAACATATTTGACACCTTCAAACATTGGGATTCCTTTTACAGATGATAGAGTATTTCCTGCTCTACATTCAGTTAATCCTAATAGTGCAGGAATATTTCCAGCACCTAATTCGCCAACTTGCTCTCTTTGGTTGCCCATAAAGAAATTAACAGATTGAACACGTCCCTCTCTTTTTTCATCTATAATATTGATGGTTTGTCCATCTTTAATTGTACCAGAGAATAATCTTCCAATTGCAACAGGTCCTGCTGCAGGATCTAATACCATGTTAACAACCATCATAATTGTTGGTCCATCATCACTACATGCAAGTAATGCTTTTCCAACATCAGATTCTAAATCACCTTTCCAAATTTGTGGAATTCTATAAACAACTGCTTCATGAGGTGCTGGATGATGTTTTACAACCATTCCAAGTATAGCTTCTGCTAGTGGTGCTT
>Ga0209360_1000640_pt1 | contig 27484 bp, 25 predicted proteins | sample SaaInlV_130m_DNA_3_FD_184651 | JGI IMG/M metagenome (GOLD analysis project Ga0209360, IMG submission 184651) | Marine microbial communities from expanding oxygen minimum zones in the Saanich Inlet - SI037_S3LV_130m_DNA (SPAdes) (version 2) | ecosystem: Environmental > Aquatic > Marine >... | reverse complement strand
GCCGAGCTAACCCGAAACCCGTTCATAGTTCGGATCGAGGGCTGTAACTCGCCCTCGTGAAGCTGGATTCCGTAGTAATCGTGTTTCAATATAGCACGGTGAATATGCCCCTGCTCCTTGCACACACCGCCCGTCAAACCATCTTAGTTGGGGGTGGGTGAGGCTGCGCTTTATGGCGTATTCGAGCCTGTCTTCGACAAGGAGGGTTAAGTCGTAACAAGGTATCTGTAGGGGAACCTGCAGATGGATCACCTCCTAAGAAAACCGGAGGCTGGAACTCTTTGTCGAGTTCCAGTCTCCACCCTTTTTTTACGCCAGTAGCACTTTACTTTTTACACCGCATGACGCATTCTTTGATTCAGCAGTGTCAGTTTTTAATGCTCACACCATTGAATCATCCAATCGTGCAATCATTGAGCGACGGAATGTTAGGAGACGTAAAATTGGTGCTTCAGCATTGACTGTAATGGTGGCTCCACGGTTGAAATGAACTTCATCCCATCCATCAGGGACCACATAGCCGCGATGCATATCAGAGGTAATCGTAGTGGATTCCTCAGTCCAATCCATCCATGACCACGGCATGCCTTTCCGTTCTACTGGGGCAATATCCCTGGCGATTACAAAGTAATGAGTAGATATTTGTTGTTTTTTAACACGTGTAAGCAATTGTTCGAGATCACCTTTACCTGCAGCATTCCGTAGCCAAGCGCCTTGGCCTAGCCATGTTGAAAAGAGCAAACCACTGCTTTGTTGATGACATTTGTTTTCTCCACGGCGTAGATGGTATTTGCTTGGAGCATATTGATGAGTATTTGCAATTAACAAATCATTCATCGCGGGATCAGTTGTGAATCGATTTCCAGAAGTCGTGTCAATGATTGCCTGTAATCTTGGTAGTTCATTGACAATGGCATCACCGTTTAATGCGGTTTCTAAATCCTCAGCAAAACTTTCAAGATTTGAATCCATGTAGAATCCGAAACTTCCATGAGGGTCTTCAGTTCGTGGATGCGAGTTAATACCCATAACTGGAGTGGCAGCATCGATGTTGTGAGAAATACTGGTTAATGTCCCATCACCTCCTAGAACAAGTACCAAATCCCGCCCAATGAAGTCCGCACGACGAACTTGTTCTCGTGCACGAATATCTATTCTTAGGCCACCTCGTCGATTACTCGCATCTTCCAATGCTTTGGTCACCATCCCGAGGCTAATATCATGTACTGCCTCGAAGTTTTTCTTATAGACTAGCAAAATGTCAGTCATAGAGTGCCTCCTTGGTTATTGCCAAGCGGTTCTCCCTCTTCAACACCACCATTCGGTTATGGATAATGAGGAAAAGGTTTGATATGAGAGTCCGAGAATAGAGATTTATGCAACCAAATCCTTGGGATGATGGAAACCCTGCGCCTCAAAACCGCCCCGAATCGGTGATTGTAGGTTTGCCACAACAACAACTAGGTCCACAAATGGGTCAACAAATGGGTCAACAAATGGGTCAACAAATGGGTCAACAAATGGGTCAACAAATGGGTCAGCAAATTATCTATTATAGTGAGGAATCATCGTCTCCAAAAGTTCTCGGTATTTTTGTTATTATTTGGGGGGCATTTTCATTTTTGGGAATCTTTACGATATTATTGATACCATCAGAAGATCCTTTTACCGGAGAAAAACTTGTTGTGCCCCTCATTCCGTTGGTTCTTGGAATCATTAATTCACTCATCGTGGCTTTTACTTGTATAGTCGGTGGCTATTGGATGACTCTATACCAACGAAGGGGGATACACCTTGTGCTATTGGGGATTATTGTATCGTTTTTTATTGGTTTGGCATCCATATTACTTGGCGGCGATGGAGGCTTAGGTGAAATATTAGGAAACGAACAAGCAGCCATTGCCATTAACACAATAGCTCAAGGGATTTGCTCAGTTATCTGTGGATTAATAGTCGCCATACCTTTGATGAGTTCTGCTCAAGGACTTGATGGTTCTTCTTTGTTCGGTCAACTGAAATAATCAACAACCGCCGACTCTTGAGTAGGTATATGGGAAAACTCATCACCGGCCAAGCAGCAACCTATGTCGAAGAACTCTGGATTAACACCGATGAACGATATGAAATTCGTTGTATCACGCAAGACGTTCAGCGCATTGTGGCAGAAAGTGGTATTCAAGATGGGCTAGTATTGGTCAATCCTATGCACATTACAGCATCATGTTACGTCAATGACCTCGAACGAGGTTTGCATCATGATATCATGAAGTGGCTTGAGAAAATCGCTCCATTCTATGGCCGTGATGGGCGAGAAGGAGAGGAATATCATCACCATCGAACAGGTGAGGATAACGGCGATGCACATTTGAAACGTCAATTACTGGGTCAACAAGTCACCATGTCTGTTCGTGATGGGATGCTTCATCTCGGGACATGGGAACAAATCCATTATGCTGAATTTGATGGTTGTCGGGACAAGCGAATACTTGTCAAAGTTGTTGGAATTCTTGCATGAACAGATATTTTTGAATTAGAGTAGCGCGAAATCGTTTTACAGCCTCCCTACTTGGAGTAACTATGTCACTCGAAGGCGTAAATCTCAACCGAGGATTTTTTCAATTAACCGTACCTTACCATTGGTTGAGTTGGATTGGATGGATTATTGGGCTTCTAATGGTCATTGGTGGCTTAGTAACGTTCATGTCCGGTGGTGGAATTATAGCAGCTTTTGGATTCTTTTTGACTGGAATTCTATCTCCAGCGTCGCTTGAAGCCGATTTACACAACATCCGAAAGAATGCACCACAGCCCGATGATTTAGAGGCGGATGCACTCAAGAATGGCTATGAACTTGAATCGTGGTTTTTCGGTCGTTCATCTTACAGCCCGACCAATGACCCGAGTGATTGGATTTTGCCAGCACCAGGGCCATCCACCTGGAATCAAGATGACCGTTATGCTCCCGATGGAGATGGTTCAGCCCTTGCTGAGCACCCCACAAAAGTAGGAACACCTCTGCCCGCCACATTTTCTACTTTCGGAATAAGTATGGTCATGTTCATCATCCTTCTTGCAATTTCTTTTGGCATGATTATGGTTGACGAGCAAACAGCAATTGATAACGGTGAAGTTTTAGCTGAAGATGCGATGATGAAATACACGCCACTAGTTATGAGCGTTATCGGGGTAATTTGGCTCATTGTTGGTTATTTGCAGCACAAAAGGCAACAACAAATGATTGATACACCAACATCTCTGGTTCGCTCAGTTGCCGTCGGTTCAGCAGAACTTGTTGGACAGGTTCGACCAGCACCTGAAAAATGGATCAATGTCGCTGTGGATGGTAATCAACGTCGAATGATACCAGGATGTGTTGATTTTAACTGGATTTACGAAGTCTATGTATGCCGAAAGGAAACATCTACCGATTCAGATGGAAATACAACAACTAAAGAAGTTTGCAATTGGCAAAAAGTTCGTTCTGATAAAGGGCATGTTCCTTTCATGCTTCATGATGGAACCGGTGCAATTCGAGTTGAATCAGGTTCGTTCAAGAAAAAAGAACTTGGGCAATATGTCAAGCGATGGTCTTCAAGCCATGCAGATACAATGCGAGACCATTTTCAAACTGAATTCGCCGCACGCCTATTCCGCAATGGTGATGTTCGAAAACATCGATGGACAGCATACGCTCTTCGAATTGGCAATCCCGTCTATCTATTGGGGATGATCAAACCCCGTTCACGGGAAGAACTTGCTCAAGAAGGCCTTGATGGTACAATTGGACATACCGCAATTTCAGCACATGGAGAAGACACCCCAGGAATGAAAGCGAATATTCAACGTGGAACAGAACTAGCAAATTTGGGCAAAATACGCTCATCTGCGGAATTACTGATTATGCCAATCGTGTGTATTTTATGCGGAATAGGAATGTTTGCTTTAATCTAAAACACCACATAGTTCAAGACCTTTGATGTCAAGCGTTCTTTATGGATGGCAAAGCGCCGGAAGTGGATGGTCGTTTTTTTATTGCTTCACTCCCCTATACTCAGGAGATGTGGGCGGTCTGGGGGTTTGGTGTTTTTTTCTATCTTTACGGATTTTTCTTTAGTCCATTTTGGGCTATAATTGGCCTAGTAATGCTGTTTTTATCGACCCCTCACCCTTTTGCTGAAGAACTCTCACAGTTTAAAGAAAAAGTAACGGATCCACAATATTTGGAAGAATTCGCAGAAGAACGTGGCTTGAGTGCCGAAAAATATTGGATGGCTGAAAGCCTTTCTGATGAGGAAAAGAATGCAGGTGAATGGAAATTCCCAGCACCGAGTAAACATACATGGAATTCAGAAGAGCCTTATTCTGAGGATAAAGATGGTTCCTTGCTTCTCGAACATCCGTTCATGGTCGGGGCGCCAAAGCCTCCACTTCTAACTCTTCGAGCAGTCTATTTCACCTTAGGTCTCTTCATGCTCCAGTATTGGGGAGTTATTACGGCGATTAAGAACAATTTGGAAGCGTTTGGATTCTTTTTTGGAATTCTTGTTGATGACAATACCAGTGAGGGACTCTTGATAGCCATTGTGATTATTATTGCCATTGGCTACATGTCAATATATTTCTTGATGATGTTTTCATCAATGTTGAAGCAGTTAATTAGCAATATCAACATGGTTGATATGCCAACATCACTGGTTGGTTCAGTCGAAACAGGCGAAGTAGAATTAATTGGACAAGCCCGACCTGGTCCAATGCCTGCAGTGAAGGTTTTTGTTGATGATGACCCTGAAATGTCGTGTTCAAATTTAGTGTGCTATGAATGGGTACGTGAAGATTTTTCCGATGGCGTCGACAGTCAAGGCAGGTCCTCAGTGAGTTTCTTCCGTTCTCAAATCAATAGTCTTAATCGACTTCTAGCCTCTTTCTCAGATTGGTTGTTCGACCGACAGCAAGTTCACGCAAGTGAATCTGCTCGTCAAAGGGGAGGAGTGCCGTTTATTCTTCACGATGGAAGTGGAGGGATACTTGTTGAGCCTTCGATGTTTAGAAGAATACGTTTCCGTGACCCACTGCAAGTTTGGAATTTAGGAAAAACACGCTGGACATTGTATGGCCTGAGATTAGGTGACCCACTCTACATTCATGGTGAAGTGAAAAAGCGCTCAAAAAAGGAATTAGCAAAAGAGGATCTATCTTCAGCTCCAGAAAGTTCGAAGTTCAAAGTTGTTGGAAATGAGGACCCTCCTGAACAAAAATTGATTCTAATTCAAGGCACCGAACACAGCATATTGCCATACAATTTTTCGATTTTTGAAACCTTCTATTTGCCCACCTTCTATCTCGTAGTATTTTTCATCATGGGAATAGCATGAAGTTATCAGTCACTACTCTTTCGAAGAGTCATGGCAGAAGATGTCGTTATCATTGGCGGAGCAAGAACACCGTTTTGTGAATGGGTTGGCGGAAAGCGTGGCGATGGTAAACAAGGCGGATTGTTGAAATCAATGAGTGCCCAAGACCTCGGAGGTCTTGCCATCAAAGGAGCTCTTGAAAAGACCGGAACAGACCCCTCCTCAGTTGACCATGTCGTAATGGGATATGCTTTGCAGACTTGTTCACAGTCCATTTATGGTTCGCGGCATGCGGGATTAAAGGGTGGTATTCCACAAGAAGTACCTATGCTGACGCTTTCTCGAATCTGTGGTTCCGGAGTTCAATCAATTGTCACCGGCGCACAGATGATAATGCTTGGTGAAGCATCTACGGTTGTCTCTGGTGGAATGGAAAATCTCAGTCAAGCCCCTCACATAATGCGTGGAGGCCGTGAAGGTTGGAAACTCGGTCGTTCTCCAAAAGTTGAAGATTACATGATGACTAATCTTCAAGACATGACGTGTGGACTGTTCATGGCTCAAACATCGGATGAATTGTGTAATAGAAAAGGAGTTACACGAGAAGAAATCGATGCCTATGCTGCACGCTCTCATGCTTTAACTACTGCTTCTATAGAAAATGATGTGTTTGAGCAAGAAATCATTCCTGTTACAATAAAGGGTCGTCGTGGAGATACTATTGTCACGCATAAGGATGAAGACCATGTTGTCAAAAACACAACTGCAGAATCACTGGCGAAACTTCCTACAGCATTTGGACCTGAATCTTTTGTTACTGCTGGAAATGCTTCAGGTGTTGTTGATGGAGCGGCAGCCGTCGTCATCAAGTCAGCATCGCAAGCAAAAGCCGATGGTGATGAACCGTTGGCTCGAATCGTTTCATGGGGAATCGTTGGCCTTGAGCCAGCGATTATGGCCTATGGACCGGTTCCTTCTTCCCTCAAGGCCTTGGAAAAGGCTGGTTTGACCGCTGGAGATATTGACCGTTGGGAAATTAACGAAGCCTTCGCAGGCCAAGCAGTTGCCTGTATCAAGGACCTAGAAATCGATGTCGAGAGAGTAAATGTTAACGGCGGAGCTGTTGGTCTAGGTCATCCATTAGCCGCAACTGGAACACGTTTGGTTCTAACTCTTGCATACGAATTAAAGCGCAGTGGAGGCCAATATGGTGTTGCTACCGCCTGTATTGGCGGCGGACAAGGAATTGCAATGGTCATTGAAGCACTATAATTCCACATCTTTTCCTCGTAGTCGGATTGCTGAAGTCGAGGGTCTTGTTTGGTCTCAAATACCTCAACATTATCGAGCAGTTGACACTTTCTGTTGACTCTAATAGGATGATTCAATACCACCGAGCCCGTGCAACAACCATGTCTGCAAGTCATAACTTAGATTGCAAACATATTCCATTTCCAATGCCGCATCGAAAATGCACCTTGTATCAAAATTGGAAGCACCTAACTTTCATGCATTGGAAAGTAGATATTGAACAGTTGAAAACTTATATCCCCGAAGGTCTTGAAATCGACCTCTATAACGGAGATGCTTATGTCGGAGTCATTCCTTTCATAATGGAAAAAGTCAGGCCACGCGGCCTGCCTTGGCTACCATTCATCTCGACGTTTGGTGAATTCAATATACGAACCTATGTGAAGAAAGATGACGTACCCGGAGTGTTATTCCTTACTCTTGATGCTCAAAGTATGGTAACATGCTTCCATGCACCTCGCTCCTATGGTCTGCCATACCGTTATGCTAAGGCCAAAGTAAAGATTGGAAAGGATGGAAAATATACATGGTTTTCCCGACGCAAAAAAGGTGGTGAATCTTTGATTGGTACGACCAATAGTTCAGGTCAATTAGAGCAAGCCAGAGATGGTTCAATCGAATATTTTTTGTTTGAGCGATACAGTTTGTACACTTGGCATGAAGGCTCATTGCATCGTGCCTATACACATCATGAACCATGGAAGTATTGTGTGGCTGAAGTACAAGTCGAAACCAACACCTTGTTGGAATCCTATAATCTCGGTATTTCTTCACCACTGAAACCAGAGTACATTCACATGAGTACAGGTGTTCAAGTCCAAACATGGAACATCCAACCAGTTGAGGGAAATTGATGCCAACTAAAGATGTGCTTTTGATGGATGGAGACTGTGGGCTCTGTACCCATACTGCTGTGTTTCTTCATCCCCGACTTAGACAAGCTAATTCTATTCATTTTGTTGCAATTGAAAGCAAAGAAGGGCAAGACATCATCTCAACTTTTAGCGAAAAATTCCAGCGTGCAGATAGCGTCTATCTGATTCGAGATGAAAAGCCATACATGCGTTCAGCAGCAAGTATTCGATTTCTTCTTCATATGAAATGGTATTATTCAATGTGGTTTCCTGTCGCTTGGCTGATACCTTTGCCTTTGCGTGACATTGCGTATAGAATCGTGGCTCGCTACCGTCATCGCATCTTCAAACGGCCTGCAACCTGTATTTTACCTGGGCTGAATATAGAGTGAAACCTCTTCACCCTTGACCTACTGGGGCAAATATGTCGCAGACCTGGGTGGTTGATTCAAATTGCTTCATACATCTTGGTTCGATGGCTCCTGACACCTTTATCAAAGACGCAAGCAAGTGTCTTAAAAACAATAATCAGCAACTATTTGTGACTCCAGGCGTTCATGATGAAATACGTAATGTACGCTTTCAACGATGGGCAAAAAAGCCGAAAGTTCTAGCAGAGTTTGATTCGCTATTGACTACCATTGCCATTGACGACGGGCAAATTCGAGGTCTTGCACAAAAAATCGGAGAGAGAGCCTCACCTCAAGATGTAGATCTTTCATTGATGGTTCTTGCATCCAAACTTCATCGTGAAGGGCGAGAAGTCATTCTTGTCACGGATGATTTCAAGATGACAACCTCCGGTGAGAAAGCGAACCTTGGCTATACGACCTGTCCCCCTTCTACTTTTATTCAACGCCTTGCGGCACAAAGCCCGTCTAAAAACAGAGGGCGAATGAAGAGTCTTTCTCGGCGTGTGAGGGCTGCTGAGATGCGCTATGCCATCAGCCGAGTACATCAATATGATATCCAGGCAAAACTCACATGGATGGTTGATTCACTCATTGAAGACCGGCCACAATCACAGAAATCAGCACCGAGTAAGAGTTCTGAACCAAACCTTAAGCGGGCTTTGCAAAGAACATTAGCAGGAGAGAAAGTCAAGGGGAGTCACTTGAAGCAATTGGGTTCCTTGCCGACAATTTGCCAACCGATTCTTTCACTTGATGCCCATTTATCTCTCCTCACTTCAAACAATTCCTCCGAACAACTTCGGGAAGCATATGAGGAAACTCTGCTATTACTCAGCGAGGTCTTGGAAGCCATCGGCCTTGATTTAGCACCACTTGATGAATCTTCAGCAGAACTCGCAAACAGTGTTTTTAGCAGTTATTTGTATCGTACAGAGACTGCTTTGGGATTGATGGCAAAAATGTCAGGTAGAAGAGATACAGCCAGACTACATCTCTCCAGAGCGCTTCAATCCGCCACACTTATCGACGATTCATTTGCTGAAATGCACGCTGTATATCAACTCGGACTGCTTGCAATCGCTTCTGAGAAATGGGAACGTTCGGCTCGTTTATTCGAGACCGCAGACCGCCAAGCACAGTTGATTTCAGCCCCTAGACTGCCCTATCTTGTATGTGCCGGAATATCTCGTCATCTTCTCGAAGATAGTCAATCTGCTGAACAACATATTCAATGTGCAAAGGATATTGTTTCAGGGGACAAAAAACATGCATCAATACAATTGATGAACCTTGGTGAGGCATTATTGGCTATTGACCAACCAGGTTTGGCTTTGGAAGTTCTCGATGAAGCCATGGAATGCACATTGCAAATTGGTTCTCAAGAACAACTCGAGATATTGTCTGAACACCTGTTGATGGCGAATGCGGCAATGACGCAAATTGACATGCTTCAGCATGAAGGAATGCGCACATTATTGGATGGCTTGAATCAATTAAGTGAAGAAGAGGCTGAAGAATTTGCCAAGAAAATCAAGGTGATTGAACAGCGTGCTGATGAGCATAATCAACCCTTTGAGGAAACATGGAAGGACTGGCAACCGTCGAGTAAACTGATACCAGAATCAGCAATGCTCCGTGTTGTGCGTGCTGAAGTAGACGAGAACGAAGATACATTAGTTGTTGTTCACCATCCTGAACTTGGTTCAATTGGACTTTGGTTACCTGAAGGAGATTGGAATGTATCTTCGGGCCATCTTCTGTCCTTTGCAGGCACGCGGGTGAAATTGGCTCAGCCAACAGTGGAACTCCAAGAGAAACACAGCATTCGTGGTATTGTAGCCATTGAAGACACATCTCAATTGATGTTTAATGCACCTTCAGATGAACTTGTGTTCGAATCTGAAGATTAAAATCCACTTAGGTCGATAACATATTTTAATCCGACAATTATGATGACAAAGAGAAATATTTTCATCAGTTGTTGCTCTGAGAGATATTTCATACCATATCTTGCACCACTACGAGAACCCAGAAGTGTAAGAGCCATGAAAATAAGAACTAACAACACTTCTTGACCTAATTTTGAATACATTTCGGAAGACAGTGTGAGCATATGTGCAAGAATAGATACAGGCACAACAACCATCATCAAATGAAGGCTTGTACCGATGGCTTTACGAGGTTTAAGGTGAGCAAATGACCTCAATACTGGAACATAAATGACGCCAGCCCCTACTGCTAAGACACTTGAGAGAATTCCACCAATCCCTGAGCCAATTTGCAAAGGTATGGCTTGTACCTCTAGATTGTTTTCACCCCCCTCATTTTCTTTGTCTGTCGAATCATTCCTCATCTTCATTGCTGTTTTGTATATCGCCCAAGAAATCATAATCAAACTCAAGACTTTGAACACAGTATCCATTTCTTCTCCGATGAGCAGAACGATGCCGACACCAACAAGAGCCCCAGGGACCGCGCCCTTGAGGCCAATTTTGAGTGAAGAATCATCGTAATGGTTTTCATTTCTGTGAGCAAGGCCACTTCCCCAACTCACTACACAAGTGAGTGAAAGAGAAATTGCTAATAATGCACCATTGATTTCCCAACCCAATCCATAATGCAAGAGAGGGACAAAAATCATCCCACCACCCATTCCGATAGGTGCAAACAAAAATGCAACGACAAATATCCCGAAGGAAATAGCCAGAGTTTCTGCAATCATTTTATTCCCTCAGCGCACCTCATGTTGGCCTTGACCATGCAGAGATAGCAATGGCAACAGCCCTTGCTTCAAGACCTTGTCTCTCAAAGTATGGCTACACCAATAGGTTCAATAAGTAAAGTGGAAAGCCGAAAACATGTCTAATGGACTCATTATTGCAGGAGCAGTAGCCGGATTTTTTCTTCTCATCGGAATTTTTTGGTTTTTCTCCACATGGAATCGCCTTGTCAGTCTCGAGTTGAACGTTGACAATTCATGGGCGCAAATCTCAGTCTTGCTCAAGCAAAGATACGACATGATTCCGAACCTTGTTAATATTGCAAAAGGCATTGCGAAGCACGAAATTGCCTTTTTCGACAAACTTTTCGAAGCACGCCGAGCAGCAGCAGGCGCTCTTCAAAGCGGTAACATCGAAGGAACTGCCCGAGCAGAATCTGCATTCGCAGCAATGATTCCGCGTATCAACATGGTTGCAGAACAATATCCAGAGTTGAAGTCAGATTCTTCGTTCCTCAACATCCAAAACCAATTGGTAGCCCTTGAAAACAGCATAGCAGACCGCCGTGAATTCTACAACTCCAGTGTGACCTCATTCAACAAGGCGATTCAAATGATTCCAACTGTATTTGTTGCAAATGTCAAAGGTTGCGAACGACGTTCCCTCTTTGAGATATTTGACCATGAGCGTGAAAACGTCGTTATCGAATTTTGATGATGCAACAGAACCTAGCGTAACTTCATAACGCAAGGACTCAAAGGCAAAACTGGTGAAAGGATGTTTCTCATCATCGGTTCGGGACAACTCGCCATACGCTTGAGTCAATGGTGTGCTGAGCAGCGAAAAAGTATCTTGGTTGGGCTTGCCCAGAAACTTCCTCTCGATGGGCCTTTGGAGGGCTGTGATATCATGGCACTTCCACACTCGACATTCCTCAGTGAATTGCCACTCGATGCTCACAAACCAACGGCAGTGTTGTTGCTCAACCCTGAAGCATTAGCTGATGAGGACCCCGTAGCCTCCATCCGAAATCGATGGGCCGAAATCCCTATTCTCACGACCTTGCCCTTGGAAGGGGATGGAGTTGACTTAATCAGTGTCGACGATGTTTCATTTGCAGCCATGCAAGACCGTATTCGGTCATGGGAGCGAAAAGATGGTGCAGGAGTTGTCTTGCATTATCTCAAATCGATACCAGTCAATTCCAAGGTGGCTATTTTTTGCCACGACAACCCCGATCCTGATGCCTTAGGTGCGGGATTGGCAATGTATGAGTTAGTTCAACAAATGGGTCTTGTGCCCGAACTGTTGCACGGGGGGCTTATTGAGCATCAACAAAATCGAGCGATGGTTCGACTTCTTGAGATACCAGTCAGGCGCCTTATTCTCGATTGGGAAGTGCAAGATGTTCTGCGTGATGCTGCGGTTGTCATAACCGTCGACTTCCATCGACCTGGTGCAAATAACGTCCTTCCAAATGATTGCGTGCCGCATATTGTTCTTGACCATCATTCACTCGAAGAGTCTGTAGCAGCAGATATCTCTCTAGTTCGCCCTGAATTCTCAGCGACTTCATCGCTTGTTGCTAGCCTCCTCATGAGCCTTCAACATCCGATTACTCCACGTATTGCAACAGCACTTGCGTTTGGAATTAGAACTGACACGCTTGGCTTTACTCGCCATTTCAATCCCGTTGACATACGGGCACTATCATGGCTAAATGCATTCGTTGATAAGGAACTCCTCCGTTCTATAGAAGAGCCGCCTCGGTCCCAAGAAACTCTAGAATCATTTTCTGAAGCACTCGGTTCTCGCTCATTATTCAATTCGACACTTCTCGCACCTTTGACTTCAATGCCAAACCGTGATTCCTTGGCTCAAATTGCTGATTTTCTCCTTCCAACTGAAGGGGTTAACAAAGTTGTAGTTTTTGGCCCGCGGAGAGGGAAAATTATTCTCTCTGCTCGTTCAACAGATGAATCACTCCACCTTGGAAGGCTATTGTCTGAAAAGTGGAGTGGCGGTTTGTCTGGTGGGCACAAAGCGTTAGCCGGTGGTCAAATACCGTTCGATGTCCTCCTCACAAAAATTCCTGATGACCCAGAAGAAGCCGAATTAAGAGCTGTTGAAGCGATGGGAATAGAATTAGAAAAGTTATTCCAAAAAGAGGTGGAATGATGACAGATGCTCCCTTTGTGGATTTATCTCCACGCCTTAGAGTTCTCGGTACAGCCCATGTGTCGACAGCCAGCGTAGAAGCAGTTCGTGAGCAAATAAAATCCTACCAACCAGAGATTGTTGCTGTAGAATTATGCGCTTCTCGGCATCAAGCACTCACCAGTGACCGGCGTCTTGACAAAGAGGGATTGCTCAAAGTAGTCAAAGAGGGTAAAGCCCCACTCGTTTTGCTTCAATCCTTATTGGCGGCCGAGCAACGAAAAATGGGACTCGATGAAGGCCAGCAACCCGGAGCCGAACTTCTAGTGGCTGTTCAAGAAGCCGAAGATGCTGAACTTGAAGTTGCTTTGATTGACCGCGACATCCAAACTACATTACGTCGTGCATGGAAGAAAATGAAGTTCCGTGAAAAATTTCGAATTCTATGGTCATTGCTCGGGGAAGATGAAGAAGATGACGAAGGTCCAGAAGTAGCAGAATTACTTGAAAATCAGGATTTATTGTCATCATTGATGGAGGAATTACGAACCTTCTCCCCTGGGGCTGGTACGGTGTTGATAGATGAACGAGATGCATTTCTTGCCGGAAAGTTATCCTCTTTACAATCATCGGACAAAAAGATACTAGCCGTTGTAGGTGCTGGGCATCTAAAAGGTATTGAAAGCCATATCAAAAAAGACACTGCTCCTAAGGATGATGAATTGAAACAACTCGAACTTCTCCCTGTCCGAGGCCGATTTTCCAAGAGTATTCCGTGGCTGATACCTCTTTTTGTCATGAGCCTCATGGTGTATTTCATTGCCAATGGAGAAGGCGTTAATTTGCTTGAAATGTTTACAGTTTGGACGGCTGCTAATGCTGTTTTTGCAGCACTTGGATGTGCTCTTGCGCGTGGCCACCCATTGGCGATTCTCACCGCTGCTGCAGCCTCGCCAATCACTTCACTGAATCCTACCCTCGCAGCAGGATGGTTTGCAGGTTATGTGCAACTGAAATTGAGGGAGCCTACGGCTGAAGACCTGCAACAATTCCTCAAACTCGAAAGTTTGGGTTCGTTTTGGACCAATAAAGCAGGGCGAGTCCTGTTAGTCACATCCCTATCCAACTTGGGTAGCATGGCAGGTGCTTGGTTTGCTGCTGCGGGATTATTAGGCAGTCTTGGACTTTAGTCAACGGCATTGAGAACTTTAAACAGGTCAATATGCTCCTGAACATCATGAACTCGAACGATATCGATGTGTTCATAGTGCGCCATTGAAGCAATTGCGAGTGTTCCACTCAACCGTTCTGATGGCTCTGATTGGCCGGTTAATTGCCCGATAAATGACTTACGAGATACGCCCCAGAGTACAGCAAACCCTTCAACTCCTCGAAACAAATCATGGCGCTGTAAGAGTTCCAAATTATGCTCAAAATTCTTGCCAAAGCCAATTCCAGGGTCGAGTACTATGGATTCAACAGGGTGTCCAGCCGCAACTAATGCTCGGGCAGTTTCAAGTAGTTGTGAACTTACTTCTCTGGCGCAGTCATCGTATTTCGGCTGAGTTTGCATCGTTTCAGGCGTTCCTTGCATGTGCATTATGCATACGCCACATCCGCTTTCCAGTACAATGTTGACCATCTGGGGGTCACGCAATCCGGATACATCATTGATCAAATCCGCTCCAGCATCAAGTGCTGCTCTTGCAACTTCAGGCCGTCGCGTATCAATTGATATCAGCCCTTCAGAATTTTCAGCACGCAACGCTTCAATGACCGGTATGACACGCCCCAATTCGTCTTCAACTGAAACGGGGTCTGCATTTGGTCGTGTAGATTCACCACCTATATCGACCCATGTTGCTCCTTGCCGCCACATTTGCAAACCCGCTTTGACAGCTGAATCCACTGTTATTCTTCGGCTTTCTTTGTGGAATGAATCAGGCGTAACATTGAGTATTCCCATCACATGACATGATTCCGTTTCATTTCGATGAATTCCGGCGAAAATGCGGTTTCGGTGAACAATCTGGGGTCGAAAGTCACCGCTCATGAACCCTGCGAGTTCGGCAGATTTGATAAGATGTGAGTGTCAAGCATGAGTATGTCCGATGAAACTATAGAGAGTTCTTCAGAGGAATTCGGACAAAATGGGAGCAACTACGACCCCCAAGGTCCGAGTGAACATCGAAAAGAATTGGCCGACCGATTGATTCGACGTCTTGATGTCAAAGACCATAATTCAATTTTCGAAATGATATCGGCAAAGGCTTACTATGGCGGTATTTTGTTGATGATACTAGTGTTCTTTTATTGGATATTTGTCTCTTCTTATGATGACGACCTCGATATTGGCATCTCTATTTTGATGAAATTGAGTTTCGCTGATGTGGCAATAGCCGTTATGTTCTTTGGACTTGTATCATCATTCTTCAGGGATTTCAGCAGAGAATTAGGCCAATTATTGCCTTCACTCATCTCTGGAGCGATGATTATTGTATGCGGATTTTACTTTATCGAACCGTTGGTCTATGGATTTGTGACAAATGACCTTGAATCTAAAACAGCAATTTGGCGTAGTGCGCGAATCGGACTTCTTTGGGGAGGAGTGACCTATTGTGCACATTTCCTCGTCGATGCTTCTCTACTCTTGTGGTTGAAGCAATTCTGTGCTAATCACGACATCGATATCTCGCCTATCAATGATGAACCGGAACATCAACCTCAATCGGAATCAAGCGATTGACGACTGCACCTTTCTTGTAGGATTGGTAACTCGAAGCATCATGACAGGTGAACGTGTCGATGTTTTACGGCTGGGCTATCGGCTCGGTCGAGACCCGCGTATCACAACCCATCTTGCATTGGTTGGTCGTGCACTTGGTGCTGACCGCTTTCTGTTAGCTGGGGATGAAGATCCAAAAATGTTTGAAAATTTAGAGTCTGTCGCTAGTAGATTCGGCGGAGGAATGGATTGCCAGCATGTCAAAGGCCCAATGGGCTGGTTGCGCCGTTTTGTCGAGGAAGATGCGGGTGATGGAAAGCCTGGTGTTGCGATTCATCTAACCATGTATGGTGAGCCGTTTCGTGAGGCGATACCTCGTATCCGTCGAGACCGACCAATTGTCCTTGTAGTGGGTGGTGCGAAAGTACCTGGTGATGTTTACAAACACTGTCAATACAATGTGGCAGTTGGCAATCAACCACATTCAGAAGTTGCGGCTCTCGCTTTATTTCTCGATGCTTGGTATGGAGAAGCGGGGAGCAATAGAACTTTTGACGACGCTCGGCTGATTATTCAGCCATCGGCAAAAGGAAAGAGAGTTCGGGATTTAGACCGTGAAGAAGAAGAGTAAACAAATGCTTAGTCGGCGTTTTACACCCTATTTGGCTTTGTTTTACACCTATACTCAAACCGCAATATTCGCACTTGCTTCATGCCAATCATTATGGGGGGCCGTTTTCGACCAAAAATGATGTCGGGAGTGGATGTACAAACCGGCACATTCAGTCCGGGTAAAAATCAACGTGGAGTTTCCGACGCTCCAACTTTTCCAGATGCCGCTGACGGCCTCTTATATGGCGTTGATTTGCCACCTTCTGCGGAAGGGTCTGGCATACTTCTTACAGCCGATGGAGGTCGCTATTCTGGCACTCTATTTGGCGCTCAGGGTCATGGAGAAGGAGAATTGGTATTCACCACCGGCATGATGGGTTATCAGGAATCTCTCACCGACCCGTCTTTCGCAGGACAGGTTTTGACTTTCACCTACCCCTTGATTGGTAATTATGGCATTCATGCTAGCGCTTCCGAATCTGCAGGAGTTTGGCCAAGAGGTGTTGTTGTTCGTCATGCTATGCACCAACCTGACCATCGTCATTCAATTGCAAAGGTTGAAGATTTACTTCGATTGCATGGCGTTCCAGGTATTGAAGGAATTGATACACGTGCCATAACACGTCGAGTTCGTGAACTAGGAACTGTGCTTTGCGTCTTCGGCCCAGAAGCCGAAGAAGAACTTCTGCAACAGCGGCTCAAGCATCTTACCTCTCCTGACCTCGAAGACTTGGTCGAACAAGTCTCAATCACTTCACCGGTGGTTCTGAACCCTGGTGCATTGGATGCTCTTGACCAACCGTTACCACGCCTTGGTGCTCTTGATTGTGGAATTAAATTCAATATACTTCGCAACCTTTGTCTCCATTTTGAAGTGGTGTGGTGCCCTCCTGAAACATCGTTTGATGTTCTTGTAAATGAGTATCAAATAGATGCATTGTTCTGCTCTAATGGTCCAGGAGACCCCGCTCACCCCGGTAAAGCAACCATGGCTAGGAACACATTAGCCCAAGCCGTTCAAGCGCGATTGCCAGTGATGGGTATATGTCTTGGCCATCAGTTGATGGGACTGGCATCTGGCTTGCAGACTTACAAAATGCGCTACGGCCACCGAGGTGCAAATCAGCCTGTCGTCGATTTGAAAACGGGTTTGGTCTCGATTACCAGTCAAAACCATGGTTTTGCTGTTGCCGACCCCGACGCAGGAATGCTTGCGGCCCACCCCAGTGGGGCATGTTCGCCACCTGGTGTCAATCAGCACGGTGCTGAAGTCATCGTTCGTTTTGTCAATGCCAATGACCGAACAGTCGAAGGATTGGACCTTGTAGGCCACCCTTCATTCACCGTTCAATTCCATCCCGAGGCATGCCCGGGACCTCATGATGCAGCACCCCTGTTCAAACAATTCCGTGAGATTGTCGATGGAACATTGGGAGGTGTCAACTGATGCCCCGAAGAGACGACCTCAAAACAATTCTCGTGCTCGGTAGTGGCCCGATTAAAATTGGGCAAGCGGCCGAATTTGATTTTTCAGGCAGTCAAGCAGTGCGAGCATTGAGGGAAGATGGTTACGAAGTTATCTTGGTTAATTCAAACCCAGCGACAATTCAAAACGACCCTGAAATGGCCGATAAAGTCTACATCGAACCGTTACTACCGGAAACAGTTCGTCGTATTTTAGAGATTGAGAAACCCTGTGCGTTACTTGCGGGGATGGGAGGGCAAACCGCCCTCAACATTGCTAGTGAACTTGCACATGATGGTTCACTAGACCGTCTTGGCGTAGAATTGATCGGCTCTGATTTGGATGCAATTGACAAGGCAGAGGACCGTGAATTATTCAATCAAGTTTGTAAATCGATAAATCTTCCAATTTCAAACGCCATTGCTTGTAATACGATGGATGAAGTCATTTCTGCTGCCGAGTCAATAGGTACTTGGCCGATTCTTATTCGTCCTGCTTTCACACTTGGTGGTCTTGGAGGAGGAACTGCTTGGGACATGGGGCAATTGGTTGAAATCGCAACACTGGGGTTACGGAATTCTCGTATTAATCAAGTATTGATTGAGGAATCAATACTTGGATGGCAGGAATTGGAATATGAAGTAATGCGTGATGGTGCGGATAATGCAACTATAGTTTGTACGATGGAAAACATCGACCCGATGGGAGTTCACACCGGTGAATCGACTGTGGTAGCGCCTTTGCAATCTTTTTCTGATGCTGACCACCAAATTCTGCGAGACCAGGCACTTGCTTTAATCCGTGAACTCAACATCAAAGGTGGATGTAATGTTCAATTTGCTTTCAATCAGTCAACTGGTGAAATTCGTGTTATCGAAGTAAATCCTCGAGTCTCGCGTTCTTCAGCGCTTGCCAGTAAAGCCACAGGATATCCAATCGCACGCATGGCTGCGAAGATTGCGGTAGGGTACACACTGGATGAATTGCCGAACCCAATCACTGGAGAAGGAACAACTGCTGCATTTGAGCCAACGCTTGATTACTGTGTTGTGAAAATTCCTCGTTGGCCGTTTGACAAATTTAGAACTGCAGACCGAACACTAGGGACTTCGATGAAGTCAACAGGAGAGGTGATGGCAATTGGGAGAAACTTCGAAGAAGCATTCCTCAAAGCTTGGGCATCCTTGGAACAAGGTTGTGCCCATCCTCGGCCGTTGACTCGTGCCGATGAATCAGAAGGCGAAGGCATGGCTGAAAGGGCTTTGACCGCCTTACCCGACTCGACTCTTGTCGAATGGTGCAGAGTTGCCACTGACCGTCGCATGGGGGCGTTAATTGAAGCATTCCGTCGTGGCTGGAGTGTCGAGAAGGTTCACGAAATCACTCGTATTACTCGATGGTTTTTGTATCGCTTCGAGCACATTGCGCAGATTGAGAAAGAAATCACTGATACAGCAGCCCTCCCCAACGAATTGAACAGAGAACAATTGCGTGCATGGAAGAGTCATGGTTTCTCGGATGAACATATTGCTGACGCATTAGCAGAGTTCCCATCTACAGGTCCACGTTCCTTACCAATTGGTCGAAATGAAGAGGCTGTCATGCGTCGCAGGCATTCACTTGCTCTGCACCCACGCTTTAGAATGGTTGATTCATGTGCTGCGGAATTTGCTGCCAAAACACCGTATTACTATTCCACCTATGAGTTGGATGATGCTGAAGGAGTTGACTTGCTTCCTGAACTTGAAACGCGTACTAAAGAACGGTTGGTAACTGTTGGAAGTGGTCCCATTCGAATTGGACAAGGCATTGAATTTGATTACGGTTGTGTACACGCGGTCAAAGCGATACGTGAAGCCGGAAAGGATGCAATTCTTATCAACAATAACCCTGAAACAGTTTCAACCGACTTCGATACTTCTGACCGGTTGTATTTCGACCCGCTCACCCTCGAATGTGTTTCAGAAATTCTTTTGCGGGAGCAAGCACATGGAATTCTATTGCAATTTGGCGGTCAGACTGCGATAAATTTAGCATTGCCTTTGAACGAGCGTCTCCCAATTTTGAAGCCACTCGGATTGGATTTATCCATCATGGGAACTTCATGTGATGCTGTTGATGAAGCAAGTGACCGAGAACGGTTTGAGGCATTTGCAAAGCGTTCTGGATTGGATATGCCGAATGGAACTACAGGTACCAGTGCAGAAGATGTTCGCAAGGCCGCTTTAGACATTGGCTTCCCAGTTTTGATTCGTCCGTCATATGTACTTGGTGGACGCGGCATGGAGATTCTTTCCAATCAGCAACAACTCGACGCGTATCTTGATGAAGCCTATCTTGCTCCGGACAAACCACTCTTAGTCGATGACTATCTTGGCCATGCTACAGAAATAGATGTCGACGCTGCTTGTGACGGTGAAGATGTATTGGTTGGGGCCATTATGGAACATTTAGAAGAGGCTGGAATTCATTCTGGAGATTCAACATGTTTCATACCTGCACAAAATATCTCTGATGCCATGCTTGAGAAAATTTCAGAGCAAACTAAAATCATCGGACTCGGTCTCAAAATCAAGGGCTGTTATAACATTCAGTTTGCCATTCAAGGCGATAAACTGTATGTGCTTGAAGTCAATCCCCGTTCCTCTCGAACAGTGCCCTTTGTTGCTAAGGCAACAGGTTTGCCAATGGCACGTATTGCCGCCAATATTACCATTGGTATTCCACTTTCTAAACAGGTTATTCCACGCCGAACATCGGGTCAAGTATGTGTCAAGGCACCTGTATTCCCATTCATCAAACTACGTGGACTTGACCCTGCACCAGGCCCTGAAATGAAATCTACTGGAGAAGTTTATGGCTCAGATGTATCTGCTGATTTGGCCTACTTGAAAGCTAGATTAGCAACCGAGGTCCCAGTGGCAACCTCTGGTGGTGCTTATTTGACAGTGCGTAATGAGGATAAGAAATCTCTCGTTCCTATTGCTAAAGAACTTGCTGAACTCGGATTTACGCTCTACGCTACCCCGGGGACATGTGACGCACTTCGAGAAGCCGGAGTATCAGTAAATGTCGCATACCGTATTGCTGACAATAACTATCCCGATGCACTTGACCTTATGCGACAAGGCGATGTTTCGTTCATCGTCAATGTGCCGACTGTTTCGGGTGGTGCTGTTCGTGATGGAAACATGATGCGTCGTTTGGCGGTCGAATTGAATATACCATTTGTTACAACCCTTAGAGGTGCCAAAATGGAAGTTGCGGCTAGTAAGGCAAAAATGAGTGGTCCATTGGAACCGCGTCGATTGATGGTGCATTACTGATCAGCATGCAGAGTATGCTTCGATGATGTACTTTGTAAGCGGACTAGTCCAAGCCAATTCGCTAATTCCTTCTTCGCCTTCAACGTCATAGATTCGAACAACATCTCGAACCCGAACATTGCCTTCTGATGAGCGTGCGAGAATAGTTGCAGGTTTGACGACCTTGCCTGTGCCATGTGGGTCATATACAGTGTCAAGCGCTTCTTTGAGGAACCAGTCTGCTTTACCGCCTGGTTCACCGTCGTACTTCTTTACGACTTTCTTAGCACCAAACATTCCACTTGACTTCTTTTTCTGAGTGCCGGATGCTGCTTTATTAGCCGCCGCCTTAGTCGAAGTTCCTGAACTCTTTCCTTTGCTTGGTGACGCTTTTCCTTTCGCTGGTGAACTAGCGGCTGAACGCCCTTTGAATTCTTCTTCAAGTTCAGCTCGAACTTCCTTTTCTATTTCACTTCGGATACTCTTTTCGAGTTTTGCACGGAGTTTTCCTTCGACTGCAGCAGGGTCGCCTTTTGCGATTTTATTGAGTGCATCATCACGTTCGTCTTGCATGGCTTGCATGACGTTGATGTAGTGAGCGGCCACTTGAATCAATGAGGTTTCCATCGAAGCCTCTAATTGCATCGAAACTACTTCACTCGATGAGTCTCGCCACTTTCTCCACTGGAGCATGGTATTGGCATGGATGTCTGAGCCACACTTTGGACAGAAACTGCGCTTTGGTGGTTTCAATACGGGAATTGCTCGCATTGATTCAGGGTCAATACCTTCGTGTTCTCCACTTGCCACATCGTGAATGTGAGTCGATGCTTCCATTCCGTTATTCATTGCTTCACGGAACAGACCTTCCTTGAGGTCCAATTTGCCGGCTTGGATTAAATCCCAGCCATTTGTTCCTCTAACGACTGCTCTAACAGCCGCATTTGCTGCTGGAGATTGACCCCATTCGTAATTTGTAAAGATTGAACTGGCTGATGGTTCAATAGAATCTGCAGCAAAAGCCTCAGAGAGGTCAACCTCTTCTCCATCTGCAGGTGCAGCAATACCCAAAACGATTGGATTTGCGCCATCTTCTATTTTTGCAATCATGTCAAATTTTTCAGCCATTGAGAGGTCATCTCGAATGCGAATTACCTCTTTAAGTTGATTTAAATCGTGACCAGTGGCGGTAATTGGTCCTTGTCCTGTCAAGTCATGTCCACATGATAGACAGAACTTGGCTGCGGCTTCAACACCAGCCTCACAAGTTGGACAGTAGACCCCCGCCATAGTAGCCAATGGTTACCGACTACTTTTCAAGTGTGACGGTCATTGACCCCCAAAAATGGGTGAATCAACTTGAAAAGAGAAAAACCCACTTACTCGCCAAGAGCAACGAGACATGCTCGGAGTAAATCGACGATTTCCTTTTGTTCCATTTCAACGAGAATAGGGGCAAGACGCGGTCCTTTTTCAATCCCCATAAGGCTGAGATATGCAACTTTGTAAGCAAGCGACTTGTGGCTCACTCCTAGTGATTCCACACTTTGAGGAATCGCAACAGAAATCGCTTTCCTATTCCATTCACAGTTAGATATCTCATGGTGAAGAGCGTGAAGTATTTGCACTTCTTCTGGAGTAAATCCGTCAAGTATTTCTCGATTAGGTTGGGAGAGAATATTGATGCGCATTTCCTCGGGGAAATGAGATGATTGAATCCAATACCGCATTCGGTTCAAACGGTCCTGCAATTCCTGTGTAATCTCTTCAACTGCTCCTGATGTTTGGAGGCTTGCCCAAACATCGGCATCGTTCTTTTTAGTTTGGGCTAACAAAGCGAGATGGCGGAAAGTTACCGCGGTAGCCTCAATGTCTTGACCGGATACAACGGTGGCCATTTTCATCGCACCTGCAGCATCTTCGATTTGCACCTTCAGTCGTCGGCTGATTTCCTCATTCTCCAATTCGTGATTGAAATCTCTTGCTGCAAGCCGTTCAAATTCATCAGCCAATGTGACAAGACCCATGCCAGTATCGAAATCAATGGCCTTATTGGGTTTGGATTTGGCAATCAAAAGTCGCAATATTTGTGGTGGAACTAAACGTAAAGCCTCGATTGGTCCAACAGTATTTCCTGTCGAAGACGACATTGCACCCTTTCCCTTGAGGCTGATCCATTCATAGACCAATGGTTGCGGAGGTTCATGTCCGAGTATCTTTGCAATTTCTCGTCCGGTTGAATAAGAGCCACCTGCTGCGCCGTGGTCCTTTCCAAATGCTTCACATGTCACTCCAATCCATCCCCACTTTGCTGGCCAATCAATTCGCCAAGGTAACTTTCCTTCGCCTTTGGTAAGGTCAGATGAACCGGTTTCTCCATATTCGTCTTCCCAGTGTACCAGCGGATATTCGTATCCAGTGACACGAACTTTATCCAAGCCCCCTCGTGAATTTAATGGGCTCCAGGGAAACCATCCCTCCGGTAATTCGCGTCCCGAAATACGTTCGATAGTTTCCTTAATTTCGTCTGCTCGGTCGCATGCTATCTTAGAAAGTTCTGCGAAGTGACCGCTTCTATAGGATTCAAGATTATCTATGAGTCGAGGTCGAACACCTATTTCTTCTAGTGCTGTGAGAAATGGGTCAAGAAAATGATTGGCATATGACCATCCTTCATTGTTAAATCGCTCCCAATCCGGATTGCCGTCTGGTTTCGGTGCGGGTATTGCTCCCAATTGATTACCAACAAATTGTTCGTATTCAGGGCCAAGGAAATCGTAAACTTTCCGTAGGGGGTCAGCACTGTCTATGATGAATACAAAATCTACATTCAAACCAGCATTTTTTGCTGCACGAGAAATCATGTCACCGGTGAGAATTTCTCGTAGATGGCCAATATGGAATTCTCCACTTGGTGTAATGCCGGTTGAAACAACATGCGTATCGCCTTTGTGAGCGAGTGACTGTGCTGCAACATCTGCCCAGTGCATGTGTGTTCACCTTAGACAGCAACAGCTCGGATAATGCCACGAAGAGGTACTCCGTCGACTTCATTTCGAGTAGTTTTGTTGATCAATACGATAGCCAAACCAACTTCTCCACCTGCAGCACGAATTGATTCAATGGTTTTACCCAATGTGGTGCCAGATGATAAGACATCATCGATAATTACAACTTTCTTGCCAGAAACTTGACCGTATTTGTTTGAAAGAACACCATGTCCATCACCACCTTCGACATTGCGGTAGATTGTGTATTCCGAACCCAAGCAACGTGCAACTTCGTGAGCAAAACTGATGCCGTTAATTGAAATTCCAACAATTGTATCGATGTCAGACGCTCCGAGTTCTTCGTCGGCAATATCGGCCATAATCGTACCAATTGCCGCGATTCGTTCAGGGCGAACGCCGATACTTCTCCAGCCGATGCGAACATCAGTTGGGCGTTCTCCAGCAGAACCTTCGGTAAGTAGCCAAGAAATCGTATCTTGAGAAAGAGACAACTCGTCGGCTATTTGTTGAGAATTCAGCCCTTCCTTTCGCAAACCAAATGCTAGTGCGCGCATTTCTTCAATACTCAATGCCATTGTACTCAATCTAGGGGTAAGGACACTAACTCATCAACCCTTTGCACATTCATCATGCATATCATCTAGATGTCTTGCATCCAAAGGCTTCAAGAAAGAGCGACACAGGCCATCGACTATGAGCGACTTTGATTATGAGTCCTTGCTCGACAGAGCACGGGAAAATATTCCTGAAGAAATATCTTCTAGATCACGATGGCGATTGCCTGAACCTCAGATTCTAATCGAAGGTCAAAACACTATATTTCGCAATTTCAATGAAGTTGTTTCGATGATGGACCGAGATGACAATCACGTGTATCAATACATTTTGAATGAACTTGGAACTTCAGGTTCTCGTGATGGGCCACGTGCTCGATTCAAGGGGCGTATTCCCCCAAAGCGAATCAAGAAGACTATTGTCAGTTATGTCAATTCATACATAAAATGCAGTCAATGTTCTGCACCAGATACACATTTTGTCAAGCAAGACCGAACTACGCTTCTCAAGTGTCAGGCTTGCGGTGCAACAAGACCAGTGAAACTGTGATTACTGATTTCCCTCGTCGAGTTTGAGACGAAGTTCCTCTGCAACAATTCCCGTGCGAAGGTGTTCCAGAATTTTGGGGACATCCTCTTTTCCAGAAATAGAATACCATGTTCCTTCGGGATAGACTACACAAGTGGTTCCAAACTCACAGAAGTCTAGACAACCAGATTTTTGGACACGCACATTTGGCAAACCCGCTTCCTTGGCTGATGTTTTTAACAGACGCATTAGGTCTAAACTGCCCCGTTTTGAGCACGAAGCGCGACTTGCACCATCTGGGCGCTCATGCCCACAAACGAATACATGGCGCTCATAACCCGGTTTTGTACGGCCTTTTGGGTCGTTTGGCATTTTATCACTCCAACGAAATTTTAGATATCTTTTGCGATGATTCCCCAATCATCGGGGGCCTTCATTTATTCATCCCCAAAGGTGAGCATCATCACTGCCTTGACTTTCCTTCTCCACCTTTTCGTGGAGTTTTGAACGGCGCTTCATGTCAGCACGCTCAAAGGCGAGGAGGTTTTTGTCATCGATGTATGCCGGTCGAGTGTGGGCTATCAAGACAATTTGTGCAATTATGTCACGGGCGATGAAATGTGTTCGTCCGTCTTCTGTCAACAATTCAATGCTGGATTTTCCCGAGGAGAGTAGTCGACCGCAAAGCCACGATTCATCGTCAGAAACAATTGAGCGAGCATCCAAGAGTATCTCAACTAAATCATCACGGCGAAGTCCATGACGCCGTTCCAACAGGTCGCCATTGTGAACATCGACAAATTCCGATAGGTCAGGGGAACCCATTCCTTCCCAAAGTGATGTAGCCCAATCCGGCAGTTCAATTCCTTGCTTCTTTTTACTCGCCATGTACCGTTCACGCGGCGAGGCTACTTGAACCTCGCTCTTTGAATCACATGAAACCATCACTGGCTCTATTCTTCAACGGATGTCTTCATCAAGGGTGGGCTACCGGCTTAGAACGAGGAGAAGGGTATGAAAGTCTCATGGCGAAAACTCCCCACTGTTCTTCTCGAGGAAGAAATTCTCGACAAAGCCTTCTCTAGAGCTAAGAAAGCAGCGGACAGAGTCGATGATTCAGACCGGGTATTCCGAGTTCGAAAACAGATGAACCGAATGGTACAAACCGCTGCCGATATTATCGCGACAACTTTTCAAGATACGGTAAATACTTGGCCTTCATTAGACCAATCTCCACAATTTGATATTTCGATGATCGATGCATGTGTCGGTTGTGATGACTACCGACATCATCTATCAATGCTCCAATGGGGTGGAAAGCAAGTGCTCAATATTGCTGGTCAAAACAGCAAAAAAATTGTTCGAACAGGTCGCACAGAACTGATGCACGATGCTCGCAGAGAAGCCTACGGCCGCATTTCCTCCATCATGCGTCGAGTTGGCCCTTCACTGACGTGGTTAAGTCAAGCTCGAGAAACACTCAAGCGTCTTCCGACTATTGACCAGTTACTGCCATGTATCGTGGTCTGTGGGGCGCCAAATGTCGGAAAATCAGCCTTCATTTCTGCATTGAGTTCTGGAAATATGGAAGTTAACCACTATCCATTTACTACAAAGCAAATTCACGTTGGACATTTTAATCACCGTCGTTTGCAATACCAATTAGTTGACACACCAGGTCTACTAGATAGGCCGCTTGAAAAACGCAATGCCATCGAATTACAAGCGATTGCTGCGCTGGAGAATATCGGTTCACTAGTCCTGTTCTTGATGGATGAAAGCGAAGCCTGCGGCACTCCAATTGAAGAGCAAGAACACCTACTCGAAGATGTTCAAAAATTACTTCCTGGAACTGATTTAATGATAGTTACCTCAAAAGCAGACCTTCTGAAACCACTTCCTGAAAATTGGGATGAAGTTCATGCTGCGGAGCAAGAATGGCGCGATGAAGGTTCGGAGGGGGAGCCTGAATTACCACTGCTTTGTGACCCGAAAGGGCGTGTGACGATGTCTGCTACAGAATTTGTCGGCATGGACTCCATGCGGTTGGAAATCGTCCGCCGCGTCAAAGTAGCTCGACCTAATAATCCGTTGGAATTACCAGAGGGCTGGTATCGTCGTGACCTTGACCAGTAATCACATTTGTTCGATTGGAACAATTCCTAGTCCTTCCATGCTTGTTCGCAGGAGATTACGTGCAATTTCAGATAGTTGGAGATTGAATACATTGAGTTCTCCATCCTTGAGAATCATACAGTCTCGGTAAAAACTGTTGAATGAAGTGGCCAATTGCAATAACTGGTTTGCAAACAGATGAGGGCGACGGTCATTGACTGCCTTCGACAAGACATCGGAATGAACACAAAGTGTTCTGAGCAACTCGACCATACCCTTCGGCATCTGTGCAGGAATCTCAACTTCACTGGCGATGCTTGCTTGAATATCAATACCAGAATTTTCACACTTTCTCGCTATAG
>Ga0209360_1000624_pt1 | contig 27828 bp, 26 predicted proteins | sample SaaInlV_130m_DNA_3_FD_184651 | JGI IMG/M metagenome (GOLD analysis project Ga0209360, IMG submission 184651) | Marine microbial communities from expanding oxygen minimum zones in the Saanich Inlet - SI037_S3LV_130m_DNA (SPAdes) (version 2) | ecosystem: Environmental > Aquatic > Marine >... | reverse complement strand
GTACCGAACCATTTTGCCCAAAATAGTTGCGGATTGATTATCCAAATATCCTGGTATTGAACCACACAAAAGATCAGAAATTGTAATATAAGAATTGCAACCCAGGATATTGAAAAATAAATCGGATTTATTCGTGAATAAGTACCCATGAGATACCCACCAAGATAACCAGTAATAGAATATATCAACGGTGATAGTCCGAAATATGAAGCTGTCCCCGAGAGATCAATTAATAGTCCTATCAAAAAACCTGAAATTGTTCCAATAGTTCGACCGTACTTAATAGACCAATACAATACTAGAATCACAAGGAAATCCGGTCTAATTGTCCCTATAGATAAAAAATCTGCAAGCAATAATTGAGCGAACCAAATTAATAAACCCGAGAAAATAAAATCAGTCCATTTCATATGAATCATCGATTATTACAAAAACAAATTGAAAAGCACTCAAATCATTGGGTGAATTGACATTGATAACTTTTTGAAAACTCCCTCGTTCATCATTGACAGCGACAACCTTACCAACGGGAAGACCTGACGGATATATATCACTGAATCCTGATGTGATTACCTCATCGCCAATATTAATCTCTACATTTTTTTGCACTTCCCTAATCTGACCTCCAGATTTTCCAAGCCATCTTAAAATGCCTGTTGCTCCACTAGGTAAAATTCTAACACTTAACCGGTAATTCACGTCTGTTATTAATTGAACAATAGAAGCAGTTTCTCCTGCCACAATAGTTTTGCCAACCACACCTTTTGGTGTAAGGACAGCCTGGTTTGGTTTAATACTATCCCTTTCACCAGCATCGATCACAATGGAAAGTAAATTAGATTGAACTCCCTTATTTATGACTCGCGCAGGTTTGAGAATCAATTTAGTCTGACGTTTAAAATCCAACATATCCAATAATTGGTCATTCTCTCTTTGAAGATTAAGCATTGATTCAACTTGAAGAGATAGGGCTAGATTTTTTTCCCTGAGAAGTTGGTTTTTTTCTTCTAGGAACATAAGGGATTTCACCCAGGTCATAGGTGAAGAGATGAATGCAACTGTCTCGATTGCTTTTCCTCGAATCACATGCATTCGGGGATCATCGTTATTTAGTAGGAGGAAGCTGGAAAAAACTAGAGCAAGGACAAAAAGAAGATGATCTTTATTACGAACAATAGCAAGATAGAGTCCTCGCATACACCTTTACAAAAGTACAGCTTCGTATTTTTTCAGGTTTTCCAAAACCATACCTGTTCCCCTAACTACGGAGAGCAACGGATCTTCAGAAACATTTACTGGAATATTTGTCCGTTCTCGTATAATTTGATCTATACCTTTCAATAAACTGCCACCTCCTGCAAGAATAATTCCCCTTTCAAGAATATCTGCTGCCAATTCGGGTGGTGTTTGTTCAAGGCACCGTTTTACCGCTTCAACTATTTGATTCACTGGATCTTTCAAAGCCTGGCGAATTTCATCCGATGATACTTCAATTGTTTTGGGAATACCAGAAACCAGATCACGTCCTTTCACTGCTATATCGGAAGAATTCATCTTCATGGCTGACCCAACAGATTTTTTAATCTTTTCACTCATACCGAGACCAATTTCGAGTTTATGCTCACTCCGAAACCATTGTAAAACTGCTTCATCCATTTCGTCTCCAGCAATTCGAATTGTTTCTTTAGTAACAACGCCATTTAATGAAATAACAGCAATCTCAGTCGTTCCGCCACCAATATCAACAATAATATTTCCCACAGGTTGACTTATATCCAATCCAATTCCGATGGCAGCAGCCACTGGTTCTTCTATCAAATAAACTTCTCTTGCATTGGCGCGTTCACCAGAATCTTTTACAGCACGGCGCTCCACTTCTGTCACGCCTGATGGAACGCAAATAACCATTCTCGGGCGAGCAAGACGGTTCAATTTGATCTTTCGAATAAACCCTTGGAGCATACCATCGGTCATTTTAAAATCAGCAATTACACCATCTTGCAGCGGGCGAATTGTTTCCAACTCACGGTGGGTTCTCCCTAGCATTGCCTTGGCTTCATCCCCTACTGCGACAATGGTATCAGTATGAACGTTACGTGTAACAATCGATGGCTCGTTCACTACAATACCGCGACCTTTTAGCCAGATTAAGGTATTTGCGGTACCCAGATCAATAGCAACATCACCGGAAATCCAGTTGATTAAATTTGGGAATCTAATGGTTGTCATAGCGTGCAATTTCTAATAGAAGAATCAAAACAGAACGTCTAATTTACAGTGAAAATCTCGTCGAGATAAATGGACAATTATACTATTTACTCTCCCGTGCCTTTTGCATTCCATTTTTACTAAGGGCATCAGCGCGAGTATTTTTTTCACGTCTTACATGGGTTACGGACCAATGATCCATTTGATTTAGTTCAAACATAACACTTGAATGCAATTGCTTCATCCGGTCGTTTTTTACTTTATACTTACCATTTATTTGGTTGACAATTAATTCACTATCCGAATATATATAAAGATTTGTTATATTTAATTCCAGTGATACATGAACTCCTTTAATCATGGCCAGATACTCGGCTTCATTGTTGGTTTTATCGATCAAAGGCTCTGAAAATGACATAATTTCCTGGTCATTCATGGAAATGACTCCACCAATACCAGCAGTTTTAGTATGTAGGTCAGCTGCACCGTCCACATAAAGATCCGCTACCCCATTGTGTTCTTCTGATGTCTTAATCAATTTGGACAATACTTGTTTGTGGGATTCATCCAAATCTCTGGACTGGATTGCTGCCTGAATTGCCAGGTATTCATCTTTCGTAAATGATGTCATTTTAGGATTAGATATAGGGATTTGAGCCATATTGGGTTGGACATTCTTCCCAGTAGTAGCACCAGTTACATAATATAGATTTTTTAGGGGGGAATTCCCCGCCATTATTTAATTTTCCCCGTATTTCGTCGATAGAATTTTTAGTTTCATTTATGACTTTTCTTATGTCTTCATTAGTTCTTTTTGATTCTACTTTTATCCCATGCTGAATAAAATGCCAAACCAATTTCACGGACTTTATATTTTCAACCTCTGCCATAAGGCCAATTTGGTATAATGCTAATTGATGGTCTTTGTCTGCAGCCTTTTGAGATAATGCACGTTTTCCTGTCTTATAATCATGAATCTCCCAATTGCCTTTACCATCATGATCAATCCGATCAACAATACCTTTTATTTTATAATTTTCATCATCACCCAACAAAAATATCATTTCGTGCTCATTTGCAATCACTGGTTCACTAAAAGGATGGTTAAGCCTGTAAAAGCGCGCAATGCACTCCTCTCCAAGATAAAAATAATCTCGGGCGGTTTTATTCTGATAAACGATGGCAATGCGTTTATGCCATTTTTCTTTCCAAAGTGATTTATGGACTTTTAGTATTTCGTCCACCACTGGAATCACACCTGATTTGACCAGTTCGTACAGGTATTCGATAGATTCATGGACACGTTTTCCTAGAAATGCTTCAATTCCTTCATCCTTTTTATATATTTGATCAATATACCGGAATTTGAACTGTGCCGGACATTTCTTAAATGACTGAATACCGCTATGGGAAAAGCGTTCAAGGATCATAGTCCTGCTCCTAAAAATGGTGTTTCTAACCGAAAATCCCCAAAACCATTCAGGTCCTTAAAAATGAATTGTTTACTGATTTTATAATAGCTCCACGTTTGATACAATGAAGACGTAGACGTTGATGAATGTGTTCGTTGAATTTCATCTGGTGGGCCAAAAAGGACATAGATCATTCCACGATCCGTTTCCCATCCCGGCTGCCAAGCATCAAAGTGTTCGTTTGCATACCAAACACGGCCATAATATTCTTCCATCAGTTCATTATATTCTGTTTCAGGTGTTGGATCTCTACTCTTCCAAAATGAATAAAATAGCTGTTCCTTATCCTTTTTTGTTTTCTTTTTTAATTGAAGCCGTTCATCATTAGTCATCACATACTTCATTTGCCTTATTGCCATATCAATATTATAAACATAATTAGATATGCCTGGTTTATAGGTTGAAAATGCCCTCTTTTTTATATCAGTTGAGCCATTTTGAGTAAGCACGATTTTAAAATCATTTTTCAAAGAATTTAACTGATTGGCTGGGATAAATATATTTTCGTTGAAATATCCTAAGTCCCCATATCCTGAAAATTGCATCATAAGTGAATCTATGGCAGTTCCATTTGATAAATAAATATTCACATCAAATTTACCAGAATCAACAAAACCGGATACCTTTAAGTCTATACCATCGCCTATTTCTCGGACTCTAAATCCGTTTGTGGGAATTTTTCCTGTTTCAAATCCCCAATCTCCTTTGAGATTCAATAAAAATATCGGAGGCATAAGAACAGGTAATTTAGAATATGCTTTAAAATCTAGTTTCTTTACTCGGATGCCCTTTTTCCGCGTGTCATTATCCTGCAACTCTCCAATGACTTCATACTTTCCGCCTACAGGAGTGGTAAAAGTCGAATAATGTTTTCGATTTTTTATACCAGATTTTGTGTGGGAATAATTACTGACCTTGATGGTATCTGTCCAAACTTGATGCCCTAAATCTTCACTTTTTTTCCCTTTTATTCCAATGGATGCCTGATATCCACTTTTGAATTCATCTCCTTCTTTAACAAACTGAAGTGCAAGAAAGGGAATTTCAATAAAAGTGACAATTTTTATTGAATCTGAATGGATCGCCTCCGCAAATGGGACCAAAACAAATTTTTCAACATTTGATTTGTTTTTTTTTGATCGCCCAATACTTTGTCCGTTCAAGTTGCTACTTAACACTACTAACATGAATATAATTATATTTTTAATCACAGATCTCTCTTCCATTTGAATTTTACCAAACCTTGAGATGAACCAAGCCAAAGCGTTTTTCCATCTAAATTCATTGCATTAACCTGTCCAATAAAAGGGAATGAATATTCACGTGTAAACCCTGTTTTTTTATTGATCCGAACCAATCCGTTTTCGGTGCCTAGAAAAATATGTTTTTGATTAACAGTAAGAGAATAGACAGTCTTTGCATGATATATACTGGACGGGAAAATAAGTTCCCAAACACGTTCTTTCAAGTCAAATTTAGCAATACCCATCTCACACACTACATAGACTGCACGGTCAAACTCTTTTATTGCTGTAATTCGGTTCAATAATTCCGGGAAATCTTTTCTGCCAATATCCTTTGCCTGCCTAATCTGGGGATTCTGTTGGTTAAATACGAATACACCTGATCTGGAACCTATCCAAATATCATCATCAACACCTTCTATATCATAAATAGGGATATTAAAAAAAAGATTTTCAATCCCAATTGGTGATTCTCTCTGAGTAACTCGTTCAATTCGTCGAAGGCCAACAGATGAAGCTATCCAGATATGACTGGAATCACCATGAACATCCCAAATTGCCCCAGATGGTACGCCACGCTCCTCTCCTAAAGTTCGCCAGTAGTCATCTTTCATATCATAAACCAATATTATTTCCTTTCCACCAGCCCAAAGTTCACCATGGGAGACATGTATAGAATATACAGGAGTTGGGTTCATATTGATCGTCCCTTCAAATTCATATACAAAGGATTCATTCGATTGTGGGTTTATCCATGAAACGCCTTTGGACGAAACGAAATCAGAACTCCCAATCCATAAGGCATTTCCATCATCGAATAAGCCAACGACATCTGTATTAGAAATATCCAGTTTCAAGGGGAAAAATGTTTCCATGGTTGTTGTACCATGGAAAAAGGTCCCATCTCCACCGCCAGCAAATACATTACCATGACTTGCTATCAAGCCGGTGGTGATTTCTATCCTACGACCTAAAGGGTCAATAAACTCATCTCCGTTAAGAATCCAACCATCCATAGCAGAATAATTCATGAAGATTTCATGAAGATTAGATTGCCCAACATATTGTCCACTGCTCCAATGAATATCTAATTCGTCTGGCGTTGGATAAATCCCCACTAAAATGCCGGAAGAGTGATCCAGTTTTACATAAGACGATCTTGCCTGAAGCCAAATATAATTAGTGCTGGATCCAATGCGATTAATCCAATCATTTCGTGAAAGTCCTAAATTCTGAAGTTCTTTGGCATACCAATCACCTTCTCTAGAAAATGAATATTGTACGTGGTGCGGTGATGCAACCCAGATCAGTCCTGTACCCAAATCAAAATGAGTGGCTGTCACTTGATTATCTTTAAGTCCTTGAGCAGTAGTGATCGGCTCTTCAAAATTATTACTATATAAATTGAACCGTTTTAATCCACCCATTTCAGTACCAATATACGCAAAGGTGAATCCTTCCGTTATAGATGATATAGAGCCAGCGCCTCTGTACAAAACCCAATCAAATGGGCGAAACCGAGAATCGGGTTGCCCGATCAGTTGAGAAAATTGAGTAAAAAGTAGAAAAAAGAATAGGAAACGAAACATCATTCAATTGAAACTCAATCATGATGGTGGTTAACAATTTCCATCAAAGAATTCGTATCAATTGGAACTACACCAACTTCCTCACAAACTCTTCCAGCAGCTAAGTTGGCAAGCCAGGCAGAGTCATTTGGCTGACAACCACATACATCACTCAAAGCAAAAGTAGCAATGACCGTATCTCCCGCACCCGACACATCATGAGCAGCCCTGGCTTTCGTAGCAATCTGATAAAATTTATCTTTCGAAAAAAGGGACATTCCTTTTTCTCCTTGCGTTACCATGAGCAAATCAAATCCGTGTTGCGAACGAAAAGAATCGCCTGCTTTTTCTAAATCTGTTTCATCATCTATTCCGGTAAAAAATTCTGACAAATTTGGCTTAAACAAGCGAGCACCAGAATAAAATGAGAAATGATGCTTTTTTGGATCTACATAAACAGGTATAGATCTCTCACGAGTTTGATCCATAATCCATTCAATTAAACCTTTTGTAAAAACACCTTTATTGTAATCTTGTAGGATTACACCATCCATATCATCGAGCGAATTTGATATAGCCTGTTTTAGAGATTCTACTGTATCATCAGACGGTACAGTAATATTTTCCCGATCTAACCTCACCACTTGTTGCCCTTGGGCAATAATCCGGGTTTTTACAATGGTCTTCCGTTGAACTTCGGCCAATAATTGACAGGCGATTCCTTCGTCCTTCGACAGGATAGATTTAAGCTGTTTCCCGCTGTCATCCATCCCAATCAATCCTATGAGAGTCACTTTCGCTCCCAGTCCGTGAATATTACGAGCCACATTGGCAGCACCACCAGAATGGTGATCAGTCTTTTCAATATGTACAACCGGAACCGGCGCTTCCGGTGAAATTCGATCGACGCTTCCCAAAATATATTTATCTAACATCACATCCCCGATAACGAGAATATGCTTATCAGTAAATGAATTTAGGAGTGAAGTGACATTTATGTTCATTATTAGTATCTGATGAATGATTTAATCTTGAAAGGTTAGTAAAAATCATTGAACGATAAAACTATTTTTCCTGTCTCTTTCTATTTTTGCTCCTACTACGATTCCGGGTGTTTCTGTTACTTCGATTATCTTGATTCCGTTGCGGTTTCCTGGAAATTCCTGGTCTAATCTTAGAAATATGTCCATTGTCTAAATAGATCAAAACGGAAGCAAAGTTTTTCAAATGGACATCAGTCGGTGAAGACAAAACAAGTGTCGTACCAAGAGTTCGATTCATTTTAGTAAGTTGATTTCGGAATTCCTTTTCCATATTCGTGTTGAAAAATACACCATAGTCATCAATCAATAAAATCCGTGGATCTGTTTCACAGGCAAAGATCATCCCCAGCCAATGACGTTCACCCTGGGAAATTTTTCCAATCTTCCGACTCCATAGATTACTGAAACTTCCCCCGTTAAAGTATCTGTTCTCTATCACATTTTTTTTCTTTCCGAATTTTTGCGCTACGTAGTTTGAAACAGTTTGGTTGGATGCAACCAATTCAGAGTTATTTGTATAAAAAACTTCCTCATGAAAAATAATCTTCCCTAACCAGTTTGTCCGGTAGGGTTCATCATCATACAGAACAGTACCAGCTGACTGTTTTTCAACACCGGCAAGAATATTTAAAAGAGATGATTTCCCACTGCCTACAGTTCCAACAATACCATAGATTGTTCCAGGGTGAATTTCGAGTTTTCCAATCTTTAATGCTTGGTATGACCCATAAGATTTTTCCAAGCCATTGACATTAAATATCAATCTTTTTGTTTGTGCCATTATCTTTTCCTTTTTAGGCTGTTGCCCATGAGGAAAAGGAAAATATATTAAGCGATTACTCAGTTTCCTGTTCGAGCCAACGTTCTGCATCAATTGCAGCCATACATCCCGTACCTGCAGCAGTTACAGCTTGTCGATAAACATGGTCTTGTACATCACCACAAGCAAACACCCCTTCTAGATTAGTATAAGTAGTATCTGAGTTTGTAATGATATAACCTGCATTATCCAAATCGATGGATCCACTGAACAATTTCGTGTTAGGTTTATGGCCAATTGCCATAAAGATTCCATCGCATACGACATCTCGTTTTGCACCTGAAATTGTATCTTTCAACCTGACTGCCGTAACACCTGTTTCTTTCGTACCGATGATATCATCCACGTTTGAATTGTACTCAACTGATATTTTTGAATTTACCATAGCTCTATCAATCATGATCTTGGATGCACGAAATTCGTCTCTTCGATGAATTAAAACAACTTCAGAAGCAAATTTGGTTAAAAAGGTGGCCTCTTCCATAGCTGAATCACCGCCACCCACTACGAGCACTTTTTTATCTCGAAAGAAAAAACCATCGCAAGTAGCACAGGCTGACACGCCATGCCCCATCAATTCGGACTCAGATTCGAGCCCAAGAAGCCGAGCAGTGGCGCCGGTTGAAATTATGATCGCTTCTGCGGAATATTCATTGCTATCGGTCCATACTTTATATGGACGTTCAGAAAAATCAACTTTATCCACTGTTTTAAATAAGCATTCAGCACCAAAACGTTGTGCTTGTTTTCTGAATTCTTCCATCATATCCGGTCCAGTGATTCCATTAGGGAATCCTGGATAATTTTCAACATCCGTTGTAATGGTGAGCTGGCCGCCAGGTTGGGTGCCTTCGAAGACGAGGGGCTCTAAGTTTGCCCTCGCCGCATAAATAGCTGCAGTAAGTCCCGCAGGTCCAGATCCAATAATAATGACCTTCCGCTTCATTTCCCTTTTCGTTTCCTAATTAAATAATTTCGTCTAACATTGTAGTGATATTCCTTTTAGGAACAGCACCAACAATTTGATTTACAACTTTCCCATCTTTCATTATAAGAAGTGTGGGAATACTTCTTACACCATATTTCATGGCAGTATCTTGGTTTTGATCCACATCAACCTTTCCAACTTTGACTTTACCATTATATTCTCCTGCAATTTCATCAATCACAGGTGCAATAGCTTTACAGGGTCCACACCAAGTGGCCCAAAAGTCAATTAAAACTGGAATATTTGATTGAGAGACATCTGAATCAAAGTTTTGATCGGTAAATTTGTGTACGTTTTCAGACATAAGTCCTCCAATAATTAATAAAAATAAGCCTGATAACTTATGACATCTCTTTAATTCTCTGGAATAAAAATATTCAAATATTCTTTGATTAATTGATTTGAAGTGTATCAGGTAAAATATCAAATGGCAAATCTAAAAAATATGCTGATAAAGTAAGCGCTGAGTCTCCTCCATGCGCATCTATGAGTCCAATGGGAATTTGGTCGTGTCTGATTAATAGATAAGGTAATACTTCATAATCACCAAATGATAAATTTAGGCTATCACTCAGCAGGTAGTATGTCCATGTAATAGATTCATTCGCTTCATAGGTTAAATTTTGCAATTGATCTTCCACACTATTCCCTAATTGATCAGTTCCAATGAAACGATAAATAGTAACAGTCTCATTACCTGTCAGTTCCCGAAAGAATAACCCTGAATGGAAATCAGAACCATCCTCTTGTAAAATGTATTTGTAGGTATCTATTGAAACGGCTGAATGGGTTTCAAGATTAAAAGATACCCGTAAAGTATCTCGGGTTTGAATTGAATTTTTGTTAAAGTGAAGTATAACCTCTCCTGATAGGATTTTTTTCATTTCCAACGGATTCAGCAATTCTCCATCTTCAGAAAAATCGGTCTGCTCTTTAGAAAACATGCCATTGGTAAAATAAACAGTGACCGAATCCAATTCGTAATTATGAATAAAGAAATATAAATTTACAGGCCCATTCATACTTCCGTTTGGTGTTTGAGAATTTGTGATGGAAAATGAAAAATAACCGACGGAATCCGTAGTTGTATATAGGTCAAATGTTTCCAACCAAACTGAAACGGGAACATTGGTTTGGTTCTTCTCGGTTAGTACACTCCCAGTTATTTTCATTTCTATCGTACCGGAGTCATCCCAAAACGGATTGGATGTGCAGGAGGACAACAACAACAACAACAACAACAAGAAAATAATTGTTTTGTTCTTTATTTCCATGAAAGTCCAAGATTCAGATAATATCTTTGGTCAAAAAGGGAAATTCCATTCAATTCCTGTGATTCATTATTCAGGTTTTTTCCCGAAAAACTGATTGTTCCTTTATAATCTCGAAACTTTAATTTTAAAGATAAATTGGCATCGTAGGTTTTAATCGCATCAAGTCTATTATGAAGAAATGTCCCTGTTGAATTAATGGATGTGACTTGGCGGGCACTTTCTGAACGATGGATAAGATCTAGTTGAAACCACTTTATTTTTAAAGTTATTTTATTTCGCACCATTTTGTCGGGTTGTAATTGGAATGCCATTGGATCAGAAAATAAATAATAGGCGTAGGAAGATGAAAAATTAAACCATTTTGTTATGGAACTAAATGACAAATTTGAGTCAAAACCTGACAGACTTGCTTCACCGAAATTTATTGGAAACTGAATGGGGACACCAGTCAATTGGACCTGTTTTATCTTATTTGAATATTGGTAAGTAAATCCTGATATGTTTATTGCATAGTATGGTTTTTCAGTATCATTCTCAATCTTGATCCCCATTTCAAATAGTTTTTTATATTCCGGTACCAACCCTAAAGTACTCTGATTGATGGAACGAGTGCGATTTGATAATCTTTCATTTAAACTAGGCAAGCGAAATACATTCCCTAGATTCGTATAAAGCATAATCCGCTTTTGAGACATAATACTAACGATTGAGCCTGTAAACATTGAACTTGATTCATCCCAGGTCTCCGTATCCATAATTTCATCTGCGGATGAATCAGGTGTATCAGAAATAAGATGCTTGCTTAAAACTATCTTTACATCCTTCAATTGAATACCTTGGTCCCTTTCTGGTTGCACCAATTCAAATGATCCGGTGAAAATGGAATTAACTCTTTTTGTAATATAAGCTGAACTATCGATAACCCAGTTTGATGATAAATAATTAGTTTCTCCATTAAATTTGACCATTGCACTCCGAATGGGCTTTTCAAAAGAAAAACCTAAACCATTATTTATATCTTCCTTATTGATGGTATCAGAGTTAGTGGACTCACTGCCCAAATTATTTTGAAATAATCCAAAAAATATGATCTCTCCCCCAACTGGACTTGAATGAATCATTTTCCCGATAATGTTTTCCATATCAACCGAAACAGAATTGCCAGTTGAATCATTTTGGAATTGTTTCCCATTCTTGAATCCCATAAATCGAAATTCAAGGTTATGACCATTCTTAATGCCAAAATGTCCGAATTGTCGCTGATGACTCGTTGTTATTTCAGGCTTTTCTGCATCAACATAAAATTGTGAAAATTGCCCTTCACCTATGCCACCATTCAATGAGACTAGTGAAGACCCTATGGATCCAAACCCATCAAATCCACCGTAGTTGTAAGTTCCGAATTGTTGAGTAAATGATGCGCTAGAACCATAAGTCAATTTTGGTATAAAATTAATAGTACCGGATGATGATAATGCTTTTTCATGTCCACCTTTTACCAGTTCTATACCGGATAACCCCGATGCTGAAAAAATAGACAGATCCAATAATGGATCGCCTAAAGTATTGATGCGAATTCCATCGTAGAGATAGATCATTTCTTCAGATGTTGATGCACGAATTGAAATTGACTTTTGTCCATTCATCGTTTCATTCATAACGATAGATTGTTCCGAGAATAATGCATCCCCAATATCAACAAATCCTCTGACAGCCAATTCTTCTGTATCCAGGATAATGACGCTATTCTTCGTTTCAAATGGACTAAACTGTTCTCGCCCTGCCCCTGTGACATCTAATGGTTTCAATTCTAGAACTTTTGGCGTTAAAGTCACGCTCGTACCATTCTTGAAAAGAATGGCATCCAATGTTTCCTGTTCGTATCCAATATGATCTAAGATTATTTGTCGGTCACCGATGGGAATTTCAAAAATAAATTCACCTTTATCATCCGATTGAGTGCCAGTGTTAGATGGTTTCGACACAATATTCACATTGAATAGACGATCTCCTTTTTCGTCAAAAATACTCCCTTGGATAGGTTTAGTTTGGGATATCAAAATAGTTGAAAAAAAAAGTATAATTAAAAGATATTTCATCGAATAACCGCAAATTTCCCTATAAATGAATCTTGGCCTAAATCATCCTTTTCCACCACATGATAAATATAAAGTCCCGGTGCTACTTCCTGATTATTCACAGTTCTCATATCCCACCATGCATTACCGAAACTTTCACTTTCATATTCAATATTAAGATATTAGAGTTAGTAATTAAAACTTAAGAAGAAATGTGACATCTTTTTCGCACGAGAAACTTAAAACAAAAACCCCCAATAAAATTGGGGATTTATTTTTTTGAATTTTTTAGAGGGATTTTATTATACAGGAGATGGAATCCGATTGAAGAAGAACTCGACTTTGGTTTTTGCGGTTTCTCCACCAATCTCTAATACAGGATATGCGAGAAAATTGATTGGACCGGAAACTGGGCCAGGTTCAACTACAAGATCGCGTCCATGACTAAACTCTATGCGGTTTGCTGGATTATGCCCAAAGTAATATGTAGACAGCGCTGAACACTTGTCGCCCTCACTAATATCAATAGGCCACCAATTTCCATCAGTATAAAATTCTGCCCAACAATGATATCCATCAACCCCACCATCGTTTCGTGATGAAGGAATAGATGCACCTATTGCAAAACGTGCAGGGATATCAACGGAACGAGCTAATGCAATAAAGTAGGAATGAAAATCTGTACAATTTCCGGACTTTACATCACAAGCATAAACGGCATCGCCCTTGCCCCATCCTTCACCATATTTTATATATTTCATACGGTCAATTGTATGGTCATATAAAGCACGAGCTTTAGCAAGATTTCCCAGTTTACCGGTAACAACTTCTTTTGCGATTTGACTAAATTCATTACTGGATGGAACCATACGATTGGGACGTAAATATTTTTGTGGGTCAAGAAATTTATCTTGGTAGACACCTTTTTCGCGACGATTGATTAAATAACATATTTCAATAATTTCTCCTCCATTTTCTGGATTTAATTCCATGAAATACATTTTATTGCCATATTTATTATCTTCGAGTATTTCATATGATACTGGAGATTCAAAATATTTCAATTCTACCGATTGATATTCATCGGAGGTTGGTAACGGAATCCACACGCGGCAAGTTTCGTTAATCTCTGGTAAAGTAGTTCGATAAGTAAATTCGAATCGGTCCTTATCTTTAATGACTCCTAGAAGTTCTGGTGAAGCATTATCTGAAGGAACACGATGCCAGGTTTTATCCTGTTTCTGTTCCCACAAATATAGAGGTTGACCATTGGTCTTATGAACAGTGGTTTCTGTAATAGTCATATCACCAGGATCGCCAGAAATAAAAAAGTCTACATCGTAAACAAAACCATCTGTACTTGCAAGATCAACGCAGGCAAAGTGTCGTTGCGGTCCTAGATTGGCAAGATATTCTGTATGAACACGCACCAGTTTGAGATTGAGTCTCTCATCTTTAAATGATATCTTGAAATAGCCGTCACCCAGCTTCGTCTGTTCCTCGATATGTTTTTCAATACCCACCTGGATGTCTGCGGTTACAACATTCGGTACATCATCAGATGCACTCTGTGCTTTTTCACAGGCAGTAAATACAATGCAGCCTACGAAAGCTGCCAGGATTATTTTACGCCAATTCATTGCAGACGGTCTAATCTGGTCTCTAACCACAATAGAAACAATGTGTTATTATATTGATGGTGGAAAATTATTATTTAATTGTCATCAGATGGATGCTCAGGGTGCTCACTTGATTCTTTCTTATCCGCAGGATGTTCAGGATGCTCACTTGATGATTTTTTATCTGTAGGATGTTCGTTAGATGTCTGCTCCGTGGCCTGTTTTTCAGACTTTTCACCTTTCGTTCCACAACCTACTAGGTTCAGCAAGACTATGACACAAATCATAATCGGCAAAAGTATGTTTTTTAATATATTCATGTTTCTTTGCTCCTTTTATTCAAGACTGTTGGTACCCGGAGCCGGACTCGAACCGGCACGTCCTTACGGACAATGGATTTTAAGTCCATAGTGTCTACCAATTCCACCACCCGGGCTTAAATAAAAGAGGCGTCGGCCGGATTCGAACCGGCGAATAACGGTTTTGCAAACCGGCCCCTTAGACCGCTTGGGTACGACGCCATAATAATTGTCAGATTGTCAAAATACGCGGCGGAATTTACTTTACGAATTCTGTCATTCAATTCACCTTTTTAGGTTTTTGAAACAGATTTTACAAGTAGTTTTGATCATGGATGTAACCCGATTAAATATCTATAAACGGCTCAGGGATTTCAAAGTGCCATCATCTGTTCTAGATGAAATATTCTCCAATGATAAAGATTTAAAAATCTTGGAAGATGCTTTCTCAGCTTTAGTGGACGATGGTTTTAACGAAGATGAATCTGCGGAACAAATATCAAAAATGATATTAAAAGAATTGGATATTGACCCAGATCAATCCTTGACCGAAGAAAAATAATTCACATTCACCCTAGTTAGTGATGGTTTCTCAATATTATAATTAAAATCCTTCCCTTCCCGTACTTGTTCCCTTAATTGATTAATTTTTGGTATATGTGTTTTTACCACATAGTACGATGTTAACCCATTTGCTAAACTGTCTAGTATTATTTCGCTAAAATAAATGGCTTCGTTTCTTAGGTAGCCTTCTTTCACATCCTGCCATACAGTTGGGCTCTCAATCATCCTGCTTTGTGTGAGCAATAAATAATCAACAACAAATCGATCCAAAGGTTTTGGCTCTTTACCCAAAAGGAGAGAAATAATTGTTATAAACCCTATTTTTTTCATGGATCAATTATAATGAAGAAACGTCTACACTATCCAGCCAATTTGAAACTTTTTCTACCACCGATTCCAAACACCCATCGTCAAATGGAAGCTCAAGTCCAGCAAGTTCTACAAGCCCTGTAAACGGCAGGCTGCCTCCCGCTTTGCATAGTCTCATATAATCACCCCAAGCTTTTTCCCGATTTTCTTCACTTTTAATCCAGAACTGAAAAGCACAGGTCTGTGCCAAGGTATAATCAATGTAATAGAACGGCATCTGGTAAATATGGAGTTGTCCCTGCCAAATTCCTCCAGATTTTGGAAATTTAATATCATCATAATCTCGATTTGGCAGATAAATGGATTCCAGTTCCAGCCATTTATTTTTTCTGTCTTTGGGCGTTGCTTCAGGATTCTCATAGACCCAGTGCTGAAAGTGATCTACACAGGCGCCATAGGGCAGAAAGGATAAACTCCCTGCAATATGCTTGTATTTGAAGCGGTCTGTTTCTTCCTTAAAAAATCGTTCCATCCAGGGCCAGGTAAAAAATTCCATACTCATGGAATGTATTTCCGCTGATTCCATGGTTGGCCATAGATAACTCACCAGAGGTTGGTTGCGGCTGGAATAACACTGAAAGGCATGCCCAGCTTCATGGGTTAAGACCGTTATATCGTGATCTGTACCATTAAAATTTGAAAAAATGTAGGGTCGATCATATTTGGGAAATGATGTACAGAATCCCCCTGGCCGTTTCCCTTCGCGATTCACCAAATCCATCAACTCTTCATTCACCATAATGTCAAAAAATTCACCCGTCTCTGGAGATAATTCATGATACATCTCCTGAGCACCGGCCACCAATTCTTCGGGGGTCCCTTTAGGCTTTGGGTCTCCTTCCTTAAAATTGATGCCATCATAAAAATATAAGTGATCCAATCCCAAAATAGCTTTTTTCTGTTCTAGTAATTGCGTGACAATTGGAACAACATGATCCACGATCTGTTTTCTAAAATTTGCAACTTCATCCGGACCATAGTCGGATCTCCCCATACGCAGATAGCCCAGTTCAACAAAGTTTTTATATCCCAAAGTTGTAGCAATTTCATGACGAAGTTTGACAAGTTTATCATACAGTTCATCAAATTCATCAGCATTATCTTCAAACCATTGAAACCGAGCTGCATAGGATCGTTTGCGAAGATTTCGGTCTTCATGGGTATGAAAAGGACCTAATCCGGCCAGGTTATAACTTTTTCCATCAAACTCAATCTTAGCCCCGGCTGTGAGTTTTGTGTACTCATTTCTAAGGTCTGTTTCCTTGCGAAGCATATTCATAATTTTTGGATCAAACGTTTTTAATTCCATTTCAATTTTTTTCAAGAATGTGGCACCCCACTTCTCAGTTAGATCAGCTTTGAATCGAGATGCGTCCACTGCCTGATCAAGTTTATTGTAAACTTCTTGAATATCAGGACCTATAGAATCATAATAATCTCTCTCAGATTTCGCAGCTTCATCATTAATATTTCGGCTGAAATTCAAACTAGCGATGGACTGGTAGGACGAATATTCCCTGCTTGACTCATCCACTTCTTTTAAGACAGTAATTTGTTCAGATGCAGTTTCAGCATTTTCAAAACGCGTCAGCCAACCAGCCATCAATTCTTTTTGGGTTTCTATATCAACTCGTTTGTATGGAAAATCTTTGTATTTCATTTTTCTCTCTCTGTTTTACAGTTTTAGTTATCTTTTACAATAGGACATGCAAGCCAATGGTTAGGTGCATATAATTCAAATTTTGGAACTTCTTCCGAGCAAGAATCTTCAGCAATCGGACATCGAGTCCGAAAACTGCACCCTGACGGTTTATTCATGGGTGTTGGGACATCTCCTTTTAAAATAATTCTATTCCGGTTTTTTTGTTTGGGGTCAGGAACAGGAACTGCTGATAGCAACGCCTGGCTATATGGATGTTTAGGATGATGATAAACCTGACTCGCAGTGCCGAATTCCATCAAATTCCCAAGATACATAACAGCAATCTTATCTGAAATATGTTCCACTACGGATAAATCGTGAGCAATAAATAAAAAGGATATATCAAATTCTTTTTGAATATCCATCATAAGATTGATCACTTGGGCTTGAATCGAAACATCCAAAGCGGAAACAGGTTCATCGCAAATAATTAAATCAGGATTTGTTGCCAATGCTCTGGCTATGCCAACACGTTGTCTTTGTCCTCCAGAAAACTCATGAGGAAATCGTCCAGAATGATCTTTTCTTAAACCAACTTTTTCTAATAGGGACAATACTCTTTCATTTCTTTCTTTCGGGCTCAATTTCAAATGGATCTTTATAGGTTCTTCAACAATTTGTGCTACAGTCATTCTAGGGTTCAAAGATGCGTAGGGATCCTGGAAAATCATTTGTACCCGTGAACGATATTTCCGCATTCGTCGTGGATGCAATTTATTAAAATCTACATCTTCACCATCAAAATGGTATAAAATTTCACCATCCACTTCTACATCTGGAGCAATGTATTTTAAAATATTGATCATGGCACGGCCCACCGTAGTTTTTCCGCATCCAGATTCTCCAACCAATCCAACAATTTCACTTCTTCCAATAGAGAATGAAATTCCATCAACTGCTTTCACTTCAGCAACTTTCCGTCCCATAATACCACCAGAGACAGGGAAACTGACTGAAAGATTCTTGACTTCTACTAATGGTTTTTTACTCATGCCTTTACCCCATCAGCCACAACATGGCAACGTACAAAATGACCTTCTGTTATTTCTACCAATTCCGGTTCTTCCGTATGACAGCGATTTTCAACCAAATCACAGCGTGTGCAAAATTTGCAGCCAACAGGCATATCCAAAATATTGGGCACAATTCCTTTAATTGTTTCTAATCTTTCTGCCGGGTTTTCCTCGTCCGGATGAGGAATGGAATTTAAAAGCCCTTTCGTGTAGGGATGAGTTGGGTTCTCGAATAATGCTTCAACGTCAGCAACTTCCTGGATCATGCCACCATACATAACAATAACACGATCGCACGTTTCTGCAACAACAGCCATATCATGTGTGATAAGAACCACTGCCGCATCCTGATTCTGATCTTTCAATTCTAACATCAAATCCAAGATTTGGGCCTGAATGGTCACATCCAAGGCGGTGGTGGGTTCATCTGCTATCAGCAGAGAAGGCTTTTTTGCGAGGGCCATGGCAATCATCACACGCTGTCGCATACCACCCGAAAATTGATGTGGATATTCGTGCATACGTTTTTCCGGATCTGGAATGCCTACTCTTCTCAATAAATTTGTTCCTTGTGAAAATAACTTTTCGAAATGCCTTTGATATTCTTGCGAAATTAAACCCTTCATTCCCAACACTGTATAAGCCACAAGAGTTGGAAACATTGTTCCCAATAGAAGAGTCAATGCCACATCTTTCAAATAAAATGACCATCCAATAATCAACTGTGAAAAAAGTACAATTAAGATTCCCATTGTGATGGACAGTTTCACCCGCAGAGTTTGAGGGACATCAGATATTGTAGATGCCAAGGAGAGAACACCATCTTTGAAATATTCAATTAATGTTTTTGGATAAAATGCTTCCGTTACTTGCAATCCAATGGTAAAAACCGGATTTAAGGATGTCATGGGCTCCTGAAAGATCATGGCGATTTCCCGTCCACGGTATTTTTGCATTTTTTGGTAAAGATTCTCTCTAAATTTATTATAAGCTTCTTTTTTGGGTGACTTAAAAAAAACGTGGATAGTAATGACAATATCAGCAATAAATGACACTATAAAAGCCAGGATTCCCGAAATAGGTAATACAATATGTAATGCGATCCATCCCAGAAAAAACAATCTCGTGACCCAAGACCTTTTTCCACCCGTTAATTCAGGAAAATATTTGAATTCGGGTAAATTATTGATTCCATCCAGATCATTACCATCAAAAAGTAATTCATCCTTGAATTTGATGATTCCTTCACTCACTTCTCCCGGCGGATTGGGAATCAATTGAATTAAAGATAAAACAGAAACAGATTTTCCGGAACCGGACTCCCCAACGATACCAAGCGTTTCTCCCTTGAATATATCAAAGTCAATTCCATTGACAGCTGTGGCCCATTCATTCCCGATCTTGAAGCGGGTCTTGAGACCTTTGAGTTCCATTAATTTTTCTCGACTCATCTCAATCTCGAGTATTCTTTCGGATCAAATGCTTCACGGACACCTTCACCGATGAAAACAATTGACAATAATGTTAAGAATTGTGCTGCAATCGGAGAAAATACCATCCACCATTTACTCATATTTTGGAGACCCACATCCAACATTTGTCCCCAGGATGGTGTGGGCGGTGCCAGACCAAATCCAAGGTAATCCAACCCAACCAAGGCGGAAATCCCTGCCACAATAGAAAATGGGAAATAGGTAATGATTGGCACCAGTGAATTGGGCAGAATATGCTTAAACATAACCTTCAAATCGGTCTGTCCCATGCTCAACGCTGCGGCAACATAATCTTTTGCCTTTTCTCTGTAAAATTCAGCTCGGATGAGATAGGTCATACCGATCCAGTTTACCAGTGTATAGATTCCAATGAGTAGAAAAAAAGCTGGTTTTATAATAGATGAAATAATGATTATGACAAAAAGCATGGGAAGACTGGCCCAAACCTCGATCAATCGTTGAAAAAAAAGATCAAACTTTCCTCCGAAATAGCCCATGGATCCACCAATGAAAATCCCAAATAAATAATTTATTATGGTCAAGATCAATGCGAAAGAAATGGAAATATTAAATGCATAGCACAATCTTGCAAACACATCCCGGCCGGTATTATCTGTCCCTAACCAATGCTTTCGCGATGGTGGTTCATACATTTTATTACCTTCGGTGGTTATATCCTCAAAAGGTGAATAGGGATAAGGTGGCATAAAAACCCAATTCCCTTTATTGATTTGTTTAAAACTTTTTCTTAATTCCCTGTATTTTGCTTCACCGGGAACATTCTGTCCAAATATTTGGCCGGGGACATATCCCTTTAGTATTGGAAAATATAATTCATCTTCATAACTCACAATCAGCGCTCGATTATTAATTAAGATCGGCAATAAAAAAGAAATACAATAAAGGAAAGTCAAGGTCACCAGAGCGTAATAACCCCGCTTCAATGTTTTGAATTTTAGCCACCTTTTCTGGAGGAGGGATAAATGTTTTTCTTCCACTATATTCTTTTCAACCATTACTTGAATCGAATCCTTGGATCTACCATAGCTAAAGCAAGATCAGAAATAATATTACCAATTAAGCGAAGCAAAACAACAACAACTAAAAATCCCAATGTAATAGGATAATCCCGTGATAAAATCGCTTCGTAAGCCAAGCGGCCAAAGCCATCAATGTTAAATACACGTTCTATGAAATAAGATCCAGCAATGACAACACCTAAAATATGACCAATCCCGGAAGCAATTGGGATTACACTGTTGCGCATAGCATGGAGCCAAACTACCCGTTTCTCTTTTAAACCTTTTGCAAAGGCAGTACGGATATAATCCTGACTTAAATTTTCCAATAAACTATTTTTCATCAGGATTGTCATGGTTGCAAAACTGCCAATAGACCAGGCAATTACCGGCAAAATCATATGGTGAATTTGATCGATAAATTTTCCCCAAAGAGTCATCCCTTCCCATATTTCAACAGGACTTCGGAATCCACCTAATGGGAAAAAATCCCAAAAACTCCCGCCACCGAATAATACTAAAAGAATACCACCTAACGCCCACCCTGGAATAGAATACGCCATAAAGATAGCAACACTTGACCCAAAATCAAATGCAGAGCCATGATTAAGAGCTTTTCGTATTCCTAAAGGGATACAGACCAAATAAGATAGGAAAATCCCTGTCAGTCCAAAAAATAGGGAGATCTTAAATTTAGGTTTCATAACTTCGGTCACAGGTCTTAGATAGGTATAGGATTTTCCCAAATTCCCTGTCAAAATTCCTGAATACTCTTTCTGGAATATTACGCCATCAAGTCCTCCATCTTCATTTACTCCGTCAACTTTCGCATGCCATAATGATCTAGAATTTTGATCTTTTTCAGTTACTATTAATTCATGATCCTTTAATAATGCAATATCTACTTTCCATATCTTTCCATCTTTTTTCCCTACTCTTGTTTCGTAAATAGTTTCATTTACTGGAAAAGTAAAATCTCTATGTTTTATTTCTCGAGGCATAACTCCTAACCAAACAAAATAGCGCTGATAAATGGGCTTATCAAAACCGTAAAATCTTTCTAGTTCTTTTAAAGCTTCGGGGGGAAGTGACATCCCTTCATTGGTCATGGAAGATGAAGCACCCCCTCCTCCTTCAGTACCTACCCCCCCACCCATTTGCATTTGAAGCATTATTTGTTCAATGGGACCACCAGGCGCCATCTGTAAAATAATAAAGACTAAAACAGTTGATCCCAAAAATGTCGGAATCATAAGTAATAATCTTCTTAAAAAATATGTAACCACTATTATACTAATATATTATTCTTATTTATTTTCAAGTAAATATTTCGGCCAATATTTCATATCTATGGGCAATAGAGGTAATTTATTTTCTTGTTCCATTGCTAATTCTAGAGTCTTCTCTTTTGCATCATCAATCCACCAGTAGTAAAAGGCATCCCAAAACTCTCCTACATATCGTGAGAGCATCCATTCAGGATATCCAAATTTATCCCACCACATCATTCTAGAATAATTTCTAGCTATGCTAAATGCAATAGGATGAGCATCACTAAAAAGTCCATCTATTTCTTGTATTATTTCAATTCGTCTCTTTTGATCAAAGCAGATATCATATTCGTCTAAAAGTTCATCAACTCTATCACTCTTAAATCCCCAAACATTATTGTTATCATTTTGATCTGCTAATTCTGAGCGAAGAGAGCCTTCAGGATTTGGATATATCAATCCAGAATAAGCTAGCGAGCAAACATTAAATTTTCTGGCGTTTACATTTTTAATCATCGTGTTATAGTCCATGAATTTTATTTGCATATCCAGCCCATATTCTTTCAACATCTGCTGAACAGGGGTAACCATGTATTCACTTGTTTTTTGAATAACAATCTCAAAAGAAAGGACTTTCCCAGTTTTTTCATGAACTAGCCATCCATTTTTATTTCTTTGGGTATATCCAGCCTCATTAAGTAATTCAATTGCTTTCTCTGGATTATATTTAAAAGGATTATTATTTTGATTCTCATATACAGTTCCCGAATACAACGAATTCATCATACCATATTCGTTATAATACATTTCACGATTCATTTTTTCTCTATCATAAAGATAACAGAATGCATAGCGTACTCTTTTATCGTCAAATGGCCACTCTCTCATATTAAAATAATAGCCTGAAGTTCCTGCGGGCTTTTCAGAAAAGACTCTCTGCTTTTTCATCCACCCTTTCTGAGTTGCTTCAAAATCAGTCTCTTCAATCCAGCGTCTAGATCTATTTACATTAAATATATCTTGTTCTCTTTTTTTAAACTTTTCATATTGCAAAGCATCATTGTCCTTAATGGCCGAAACTTTGACTCTATCAAAATTAAATTTATATCTATTAAACGGACTATCTTTATCCCAATAGTCATCTCTTCTATCAAAAGTATATGATTCCTGATTTTTAATATTATTTTCATTTATGATATAGGGCCCTGTACCTGGTATTACAGAGAAAGTATATTCTTCAAGAAATGCTGTACCATCAAGATCTTTAAGGATGTGATTTGGATGGAGAGCCATTGTGGAAAAATATAAAAAATTACGCCAATTGACAGATTTTGCTTTAACGGATACAATGTACTGTGACTCAGCAATTGGCCTTTCAAACTTTCCGTAAGCAATCTGTTCAGATGGAGATAAGATTGTTTCATCCATCCTTAAATCCCAAGTTGCGATAACATCTTCTGCTGTAACAGGGTTGCCATCCCACCAACGCGCATCTGGATTAATTCTAAATTTAAATAACATCTTATCTTCTGAAATCAACCAATGTGAAGCAAGTCTAGGAATAAAATCAAGAGTTGTTGGGTGTTGCCCTAAAAGTCCTTCATAACACAATGCTTCAATAGTTCGACTATTTAAAACTTGGCTTGAATTTTGCCCTATTACTCTCATTGTTCTTGGGAATAATGAATGAATATAGTTTAAGGTACCACCTTTCTTTGCCTTTGGATCGCCAAAATAAGTTTTATCTATTTTCTTATCCCATTTGTATGTTTGGTATCCTAAACCACTAGCGAGGTCTTCAAATCCATATCCGCCATCTTCTGCAGATGTTGTTAAATCTTTGTTGGTTCGAATTGGTTGGGGAGTTTTTTTTGAGACGGACTTATTATCTCCACCTCCACAACTAATAAACATCAATGTAATGAAGATAAGTAGAGTATTTTTCATATTATTTATTTGCCTTATAATCCAATGATTTTGGTTAATAATTAATGTTAAAATTAATAAATATTAATGCGCTTGAGGGTCGGTGTATAAACGATGAGCTTAATTAAAGTCCCTAAACTTTAATTTGTAGCTAGCCCTAATCCAATGAAATAATAAATCATGACTAGAAAAACGATAACGGAGAAAGTAGGTGTAAAAGAAGCCATGATCTTGGCTTTTTTGTAGTCGCGTTGCCAATCCTTATGAACAATCTTTTCTATGACCTTGTAGCCTCCCTTGTCTTCGCAAGCTTTCATTAATTTTCGAAATCTTGGAATATCTTTTATTGGAATAGCTTTAATTCCTTTTTTTTCTGCGAGGTTGAGTAATGGATCTTCACAAGGATTAGGCCTATCGACCATTGATTCTTGCCCAAATAGAAACACGAAAAAAAGTACGGTAGAAGTGAATTGCCTCATTTAAAACCATAAAACACTTTAAAAGAGAATAAGGGTAATTCGTCAATTTTCATTTTTGGACCTGTTACTTCTTTCTTTTGGAGACGCCATTTTTCATTTTTGTAAGAATTGTCCATAAAACCCATTTTCATATCCAACCCAATTCGTGTTGATAAATAATAACGAATACCAATCATCCCGGAAAATCCAATCCAATCATTGGTCATCGCATCTGTTGCACCCAAATCTGATACAGGATTCGAATCACCAAAACTATTTATGAGCTGATTCCAATCTTCAGATTTATCCCCGGGGGTTGTATCCACAAAAATTCTGCCGCGTCCCCAAATCGGAGTTAAGGTAAAATTAAGCTCTATTCTTGGTTTCCAACGAAAATAAGTTTCTAAGGGAAACATCCTATAAATAATCGTTCGACGATATACAGCTTTAGAATTAATCAAATCCAATTTCCCCACTTCAAAAGATGAATAGGAATTATACCCCAATCGTGCATTACTAAAAAATTCGTAATATACAGCCCAATTAAAAAGAAAATTTCGATTCAACATATTACCAGTTGGAAAAAGAACATCACTGTTTTCATCGAACCCAGATAGAGTTGGTTCATATAAACCAAGCCCCAAACCGACACTGATTTTAGGTTGTGCTAACGAAAAGGATCCTGAAAAAAGGAAAAGAGAAAGAAAGAAAGGTAGGATTTGACTCTTCATACAAGGTTCTTAATTTAAGCCCCATGAAACAGATGATGAGCATATTCCTTTTTGTTATTTCAGTGTTGTGGTCGAATTCCCAGAATACTGATGTCCAACACGTAATTGTGAAATACAATGGCAAGTCAATCGTTGCATCCGTTGACTCCATTGGGATAGAATTTGTATATTTTCTCTCTAAAGATACTGGCGACCCAGATTCACTTTACTTGAGAGATATTTATTACATCTACAATGATTTTAATCGCGTTTTTCACAGTAGTTGGAGTTTTGAACAGAATCTACAAAAAATAAACAATAGAACCGGTACCATCTACACCTTGAGTGGCGATACGATTAATTTTTTGGATATACAATTCAATAACGATATGATAAACCCGGAACTTTTTATAAAAACTGGTATCAATAAGTCTGAATTTATTCCCCTCCTTCATATTGAAAAAATAAATACAGATTATTCAATCCTTGAATATTCTATTGAACGAGGATTTTTCTACCCCTTTTATACGTTCCTGATTGGTGCTACACTGGATATTAGATTGAAATGGGATAAAGATCGAAGAATGATACCGCAAGTTTGGGATCAGTATAATGATCTACTTCCAAAAGCAAGTTTTATAGGGCTGTATGAAACAGGTGTAACCTATAAATCTATTTCATATATCATTCCTACATCTGTTTTAACGTCTATGATTTATGACCTTTGGAAACAAAAGCAATCATTTTATTTTACACCGATTTATGAAGAAGAAATATTTGGAAGAAATATGTATGTTTTTTCATTGAAACACATAGCTTCCACCTACGCACAACGTATGATATTTCGAATTAAAAATAAGATACGGAAATAATGTCTTTAGGTGGATTCGCAAAAATAGTTTGTAAATTTCAGTTATGATTCCAAGTTATAAATTCTTATCAAATTTTGGGATAATCATTATTGCCCTTTTCACTCTATCTTGTGAAACTGTCACATTACCCATCGCTGATACAACCCCACCGCAAGCTGTCTTAATATATCCTGTTGATGGCATATCCGTGGCAGGTGATATTACTGTTCTTGCACGTGCGACAGACAATGAAGAAGTTGATTCAGTACAATTCTATATAAACCAAAAATGGGTTGGCACAGATGATTCTGGGAACAAAGATGATATTTTTCATTTTGAATGGAAAACTGGAGATTATACCGAAGATGAGTTTCATTTTGTATCTATCATTGCATATGATCTGGTACAAAATGCATATGCTTCCTTTCCAATCCGCATTAAAGCAGATAATCTTGATAATGAACCCCCAACTGCATTTTTATTAAATCCATTCTCTGGACAATATGTAAGTGGAATCATTAATATTACTGTTGAAGCATCCGATAATGACAGTATACAATACGTGAGTTATTATGTGAATAATGTTCTCCAGGGATATGTTTTAGAACCACCCTATATATTTCCGTGGAATACTCTTTTGTACTTGGATGACCATTATTCTATTTATGTTCTCGTCCGGGATATGAGCAACAATTTAACTACCGTTCCTCCTATCAACGTGATTATTCATAATAATCTACAAAATGATGTAACTCCACCAACCGGTTCTATTGTTAGTCCACCCGCCGGATTAACCGTAAGCGGAAGCGTTGATATTATTGTCAGTGCAAGTGATAATAGAGCTATGGATGAAGTTGCTTTTTCCATTGATGGTAATTACATCATATCGGATGGTGAAGTTCCATACCATTATTCATGGGATACCACATTGGAAGAAGAAGATATAGAACATACTATCAGTGTTGTTTTGATAGATCTAGCTGGCAATGAATCTCCTTTAAACCCCATTTCTGTTTTTGTAGATAATGATCCAGCGGGAGATATAACACCGCCAATCGTATTGATCACGAATCCAGTGGCGGGTCAGGATTTAACTGGAATAGTTTCAATCGAAGTATTAGCTGAAGATGATACTGGCATGGATCGAGTTGAATTTTTTATCAATGGTGATTCTGTCCATACAGATACTTCTGATGCATTTAATTATATTTGGGACACAGAGACCGTTTCCGATGATATGGATCATATTATTGCAGTGGTTGGCTTTGATTTGGATGGGAATGCAACCCTTGCCCCGCCAATCGCAGTCTATGTAGATAATTTTGATAATATTCCACCTACTGGTCAAATCCAAAACCCTGTTGCAGGACAAACAGTCACAGGGACAATCACGATCGAAATTTCAGCCACAGATAATATTGGTGTGGAACAAGTCAACTTATCTATTGACGGTATTCCAAGAGACACTTTAACCACATTCCCTTACACGTATGAATGGGATACAACAAGTGAGACCGACGATGAAGATCATGTCATTAGTATCATTGTTTCTGATTCATCTGATAATATAAGCTATGTGCCTCCAGTGAGTGTTTTTGTAAATAATATCATTGATGACATCACACCACCGGTTGCATCTATCTCCAACCCTCTTTCTGGACAAACTGTGAGTGATACTGTTTCCTTTACAGTACAGGCAGTAGATGACTTTGGTGTGAATAATGTTGAATTCTTTATCGATGGAGAATCAATTGGTACTGATTACACGGATCCTTATCAAATTGATTGGGACACAACGCCTTTGGGAAATGAAAGCCAGCATACTTTATCTGCGTATGT
>Ga0209360_1000618_pt1 | contig 27871 bp, 27 predicted proteins | sample SaaInlV_130m_DNA_3_FD_184651 | JGI IMG/M metagenome (GOLD analysis project Ga0209360, IMG submission 184651) | Marine microbial communities from expanding oxygen minimum zones in the Saanich Inlet - SI037_S3LV_130m_DNA (SPAdes) (version 2) | ecosystem: Environmental > Aquatic > Marine >... | reverse complement strand
TACAGGGGTTTATTACCACTCCCCTGCAGCGCGCCATCTCGGAAGCGGCAGGAATTGATTACATGGTGTCAAACTCGAACCAGGGCGTTTCCATCATTTCCGCCAGCATGGACTTGAATATTGACCCGAACGTCGCCATCGCCGAGATCCAGGCGAAGGTCGCCAGCCAGCGCAGCGTATTACCCCGCGAAGCACTGGACCCTGTCATCGACCTGCGTACCGGAGACTCCTTCGCGCTGCTTTACCTCGCTTTTTCGAGCGAGGAAATGAACCCGAGCCAGATTACTGACTATTTATTGCGTGGCCCGATTCCGAAAATCCAGGCTGTTCCCGGGGTTGCCAAAGCGCAGATCAGTGGTAACCAGGTTTATGCAATGAGAGTCTGGCTGAACCCGCAGCGCATGGTTGCGCTGGGTGTTACAGCGACCGATATCAGGGCCGCATTGCAAAGGAACAATTACCAGGCAGGCGTGGGACGAACCAAAGGTGACTACCTGAGTATTGACCTGACTGCCACAACTGACATTTCAGAAGTCGATGCGTTCAACAACTTGATCATTCGGTCCGATGAGGAGTCGCTGGTCCGAATACGGGATGTTGCCGAGGTCTCTCTGGACGCCAAGAACTTTGATCAAACCAGCTGGTTCAATGGACACCCCGCCATCATGGTGGGAATAGAAGCAGCCCCTGGCGCCAACCCACTATTGGTTTCCGATGCGGTCAGACAGCAGGTTGAGGATATTGAACGCCAACTGCCGGCCTCACTAAAGCTATACCGGGTTCACGATGGCAGCCAGTACATTGAAGATTCCATCAATGAAGTGCTGCGTACGCTCGCAGAAGCCATGATAATCGTACTGATCATCATCCTGCTGTCACTAGGCAGCTGGCATGCGGCGATTGTTCCGGCACTGTCGGTCCCACTGGCTCTGATTGGTGCGGGACTAATCATGCTGTTGTTCGGGTTTTCCCTCAACCTGCTGACGTTATTGGCATTGCTGCTGGCTATCGGACTGGTCGTGGACGATGCCATTGTCGTGGTGGAGAACGTGCATCGCCACATTCAACAGGGGAAGACACCACTGGCCGCTGCGCAGGACGGAGCACGAGAACTGGCCATGCCCATCATCTCAATGACAACTACCCTGTTGGCGGTTTATCTGCCGATCGCTTTCATGGGCGGGCTTGCAGGCATCCTGTTCACAGAGTTCGCTTTCTCTCTTGCTGGCGCTGTGTTGATTTCAGGGATTATCGCGCTGGTCTTTTCACCTATGCTGGCGTCAAAAGTATTGAACAGCAGTGATCAACCCGAGAAATTTGAAATGAGGGTTGAGACTATTTTCAACAACCTGGCAAAAATCTATCGGAATGCGCTTCGTGCCTCTCTTAATTACTTACCTGTATTCCTTCTGTTTTCAGCCGCTATTGTGATCAGCATCTTTTTTATGTTCACCTCCAGTAAAACGGAAATGGCACCCGCCGAAGACAGAGAGGTTGTGAACCTTCAAATCAAAGCGCCGGAAACCGCAACGCTTGAATACGCGACTTCATACATCCGCCAGATAGTAAATATCGTTGAAGGTATACCCGAACATATCAGGCACTTCATCCTAATCGGCGGCGGTGGAACACCAGCGACATCATTCGGCGGCGTACGGTTCCTACCCGTAGCTGAGCGCGACAAGACCCAAGCAGAACTGCAAGCCCAGGTACAGCGGCAGTTCAATTCGATTGCCGGTATAAAAGTGGCAGTATTTTCCTTTCCATCACTACCCGGTGCAGCCAGTGGCGCACCACTACAATTTGTTATTACTTCAGATCAGGACTTTGCCCAGTTAAATGATGTGGCCGGCGACCTCATCGGCAAGGCCATGCAAAGTGGCAAGTTCATGTTCCTGGATAAATCCATGGACATGACATTACCGCAGACAAAAATCACTATCGACAGAGACCGCGCCGGTGACCTGGGAGTCGACATGGATGATATAGGCATCACCCTGGCAACCTTCCTGGGCGGTAACTATGTCAACAGGTTCTCTCTTGAGGGAAGAAGTTACGAAGTCATTCCACAGGTGGCGAGGCAATTCCGCAGCGATCACCGGCAGTTGGATCAATACTATGTTCGTACCGGAGCCGGCGACCTGGTACCTCTATCCGGGCTTGTGTCCTATGAAACACTGACCCAACCGACCAGTAGACGGCAATTCCAACAGCTCAATTCAGTCACTATCAGCGGTGTCATGGCTCCCGGGATTACGCTTGGCGAGGCGATTCAGTTTATGGAAAACGAAGCGACCGCGTTTCCCCGGGAATTCAGCTTTGATTACATCGGTGAATCTCGACTATTCAAACAGCAGGGTAGCGCTTTGATACTGACGTTCTTCCTGTCATTACTGGTGATCTATCTGGTACTTGCGGCGCAATTTGAAAGCTGGCGAGACCCCCTGATCATTTTGATCTCGGTACCTATGTCTATTGCAGGCGCCATGATTTTTATTACCCTTGGTTTTGCAAGTTTGAACCTGTACACGCAGGTCGGGCTGATCACACTGATCGGCCTTATCGCAAAAAATGGGATATTGATTGTGGATTTTGCCAACCGAATGCAGGAAGAGCGCTGCCTGTCAAAACTGGATGCCGTGCTGGAAGCAGCCTCGGTTCGCTTAAGGCCGATCCTTATGACGACTCTGGCGATGCTAATGGCGATGGTACCGCTACTTATCGCTTCTGGGCCTGGTGCTGAAGGTCGATTCCAGATTGGCCTGGTAATCGCGACCGGCCTGGGTATTGGGACATTGTTCACCCTGTTTGTCGTGCCAGCGTTCTATCTGATGCTCGCGAAGGATCGGCAAGGCCCCAGTCTCGAATCGACTTAGTAACGACGATATTGATCGGCCTGTTCCTGTGCTACCTCGTTTCAATTGCCACCGGGGTTGCCTTCACCATTGGCACGATCAGTATGTCGGTGCCGCTATCTACATCATTTATTGCTACGGGTGATCTTGAAGGCACGGGGCTGATCACAGCTATGGCCATTTCCGCTGCTATTAGTGACATATCACCCTTCTCTACATCGGGTGCACTCTTCCTTGCAACCGTCGCGCCAGTAGTGGATAAAGACGCAGTACTCAGGTCCCAGGTTATTTACACCGCGATTGCAGTCTGTTTTTTGCCGGCGCTCGCCTGGTTCCTATTTGTCATTATTTAGAATTTTAAGTATCGGAGAATCACATGAGCGACCAATCCAAAAACTATGACGACGTAAAGCAGTATCGGCTGGACCCTGAACGTGAGCAGGAGTTGATCAACAGCGCCGGTGAATGTGTTTTTGTCTGGGCGAACAAGGCAGGCCACCCGATTGGCGTCATTACAGCGTACGTGCCCGTAGATGGGAAAATCTGGATGACAGCGACTAAAGAGCGGGTTCGAATTAAGGCGATAGCGCGAGATGGGCGCTCTTCATGCGTGTTCACCAGTAAAGGGACCCATATGGGTGGTGGCAAAACCGTCACCTACAAAGGTCATACCGTTATCCACGAAGACGAAAAAACCAAACTTTGGTTTTACAACCTGTTGGCTATGGGTATGGCCATGTCAAAAGACGACGGCAATGCCTTCACTAAGGACCTGAAACCGGAATTGTTCGTAAAATTCCTTGATACGCCCGAGCGAATAGTCCTCGAGTTTACCCCGGAAATGTCGATCCCGTTCGACGGCGACAAAATGGCAGCAGGCACCGCAGAAGCTTATGCCCAGTTTGCAGCTGAAGAAGGCTAAGAGAGAAGTCAGAGTATGCCAACCAACCAATGGCAAATTGGTGATGTAAAGATCACCCGGATACTGGAGGGAGAGAGCGCAGGCCCTATGTTTCTGCTGCCCGATGCCACGAAAGAAAACATTCAGGCGATGCCATGGTTAAAACCACATTTCGCGGATGAAGATGGCAATTGCATCATCAGTATTCACGCGCTTGTTTTGGACACGCCAACGAAAACCATCGTTGTTGACACTTGCCTTGGCAATGATAAAGAGCGAGCCATCAAATCCTGGGGGCACCTGCAAACCAGGTTCATTGAGGACATCACCAACGCCGGTTACCCGCCGGAATCAATCGACATGGTCCTGTGCACTCACCTGCATACGGACCACGTCGGATGGAACACTCAACTGGTCGATGGAAAATGGGTACCTACGTTCAAAAATGCTGAGTACATCTTTGGCCAGGAAGAATGGAAGTACACTGCCGACCAACGTTCCAATCCGATGTACAACGAATTCATCGTAGACTCAATTCAGCCTGTCATTGATGCTGGTCTCGTTCGGTTCGTTGATGTGAATGAACAAATTTGTGATGAGGTGAAACTGGAACCTACACCTGGCCATACCCCCGGCCACGTAAGTGTTCGCATCGAATCCAAAGGCGAAAAAGCGGTCATTACCGGTGACTTCCTGCACCACCCCTGCCAGATGGAAGAACCTTACTGGGAATGCTCCGCTGATTGGGATACTCCTATGGCGCAAAAGACCCGAGTGGAAAGTCTTGCTAAGTTCGCCGACGAGGGACTGCTGGTCTTCGGCACTCACTTCGCCACGCCATCGGCTGGGAAAGTTGTTCGTAAAGGAAAACACTTCCAGTTTGAAGTATGAACATAGCATTGAATTAGCCATTCGCTTATCAACATGCAGGCACACTAGCGGCTTTATCAACGCAATACCGCTGCTGGATCAAACGGGCGCACCCATTTCGGCAAGAGGCACCTGGGTGTGTCGCGATGCACAGCGGTGATAGTTTAGTCACTGATGCGCTATGCTAAAGATCTAAACTGAGTCAAGGCAACCCATGACTATTAGCATTACAAAATCGAGCATTGATTTCGGCATTGTCACCAAAGACGTAGAACCCATGCTGACATTTTACAGGGATGTCGTCGGGTTAACTTACCAGGCCAAAGTCGACATGCCTGGTGGCACCACAATGCACAGGCTCCTTGCTGGTGAATCCGTTATTAAAATCCTGGTACAAGCAAAGGAACCTGCCGCGGTCGCCCCTTCTGGTGGTGTTGCCGGCGCAACAGGCTACCGGTACTGGACTATCTCCATCGATAACCTTGAAGAGCTCACAGCCCAGTGCAGCGACGCGGGCTATAAGGTACCGGTTGCACTAATGGATGTGCGTCCGGGAGTTCGTATCTCAATGGTCGAAGACCCCGACGGTAATTGGGTTGAGTTTCTGGAACAGGCGTAGCAGTGGATTCATGAAATGGCATGTCGCCAAACTGGACTAGACGTTTGCTCTCTTTAACAAGGATCGTTAATTAGCGATTGCCAAGGTTAAATAAGCTGCGCTTCCGGCGTGGACTTCGCCTAGCGCGAAACTCAGCAAGCCTTCGCAGAACGTTACTATTACTTTAACTGCGCTTTCACATCCGACAGACGTTCGATACATGCCATGCATTCCTGCTGGTTGCTGCTGATATTTCGCACAATGATGTCGGTAAAGCCCTGTTCTTCAAGAACCTTAATCTGGCCCGCAACTTCTGAGGAGGAGCCAATCATCAACGCATCATCCGGAATGCCCCGATAACCTTTCTCAACGTAGGGCGTGGCGACTTTCTTGGCATCCTCGCTGGAGGAACCAACATAAATATCTCGGCGAATCGCTTTCGCCGTCGGCACACGGTCATATTTGGCACAGTGTTCCATATAGCGATCCAGCACCTTGCCGGAATCAACCGGCGACAAGGACGGCGCAGCAAGCCAACCCTCTGCCATACGCGCAGTGCGTTCTATAGCCTTATCAACCAACGACCCCACCCATATATCGACATGGTCAGTTGGCACCGGGGAAATTTTCGCCTGTGAAAGGTTCCAGTATTTCGGCTCGTCAACCCTTTCGCCGCGCCACATGCCGCGCATGCTGTTAATACTGGCCACAAACATGCCAACCTTTTTAGACATATCTATGCCCATGGCTTTGCCCTGGCGATCATCGCCCAGGCCACATTGCATGATGAACTGGCCCTTACCCAGGCTTGCGAGAGTACCGATTTGTTCAGCAAGGGTGACAGGGTGCCAGAGCGGTAACAAATATAACGCGCCATAAGGTTTATCACCCCACTCTGCCAGCATTCGCGCCAGCATCACATTGTTCTGGTAGTAGGGAAATGGCGTCACATGATGATCACCCACAAATAGTGTATCGAGCCCCGCATCACGGGATGCCCTGGCTCGATCGATCATGTTACGCGCACCCTCGCGCGGATCCTCTACCGAATGCGAAGAAGTCACCGATATTCCGATTTTCATCTGATTCCTTATTTAAAAACCTAGAGTTACCAATCTACAGTTTTACATCTCAAGCTAGCAGCGCAGCAAACATCATCTGCCAAGGCCTTTTTCTACCCTCGTCTGTGAATGACTTGCGCGGCGCTTATCATAGTTCCCTAAGGATTTTTCCGGGGCTGCGCCGCGAAGCATCTACCGATCAAGATAAGAGACCAGCGCCGCGGTCATACCTTCGTATGCGGCGCTTAAAGCGACGCCAGCCTGATCCTCTGAACCTGGGTCTCCGGTGTCAAACTCTCCCTTCCAAACGATCTCGCAAACTGAACCAACATCGACTACCTGGATAATAGCTTTGTATTGCTTCATTCCCAGCGGTTCACCATAGACCAGGTCATAGCCAAGCCGTCTGTTCACGGGGTCCAGCAGAGTGAGTCTTTCAGCAAGCTCATCCCCTGACATTTTGAGATGACGTACCATGCCGATACCCTCACCCTCAATGTTGATTTCTCCCGCACCTCCACCAGCCCAGTTCAGGAACCCGCTAAAATCGGCCAGCACATCCCAGACTTTTTCAGCAGGCGCATCTACAGACACTGTTAAATTAACTTCCGTCACGCGAATATCCTCACAGGGTCAACCAGCCGCCATCACAGGGCAGATAAATACCTGTCACAAATGAACTCATTTCTGATGCCAGAAAGACGGCCGCTTTTCCTTGCTCCATCGGGTCACCCCAATGCCCTGCCGGCAATCTCGCAATTCTGTCAGCCACCGTGTCTGCAAGGGGGTCGCCAGTACGAGGCGGCATCTGTGCATCGATGGGCGGCGGTTCGCCCCCATGAACCCAGGTCGGTCCCGGTGCCAGTGCATTAACGTTAATACCGTGGGGCGCGAGCTCCAATGCCAGCGCCTTGGTCATCATGGTAACGGCGGCCTTGGAGCCGTCATAGGTCACACCCACGCCAGGCGTCATCGCCTGAGTCGACGCGATATTGATTATTCGGCCACCTTTTCCCTGCGCTTTCATAATAGTTGCAGCAGTCCGGCAACAATAGAAAACGCCATCGACATTAACTGACCAAAGCGCCTTCCACATCTCGTCAGTAATACCCTCCACAGGACCGCCATAACCGATGTATAAACCAGCATTATTAACAAGAATATCCAGGGCTCCCAACGCTGAAACAGTATTGTTCAATGCTGCGTCAACTGCGCCTCTATCTGCAACATCCAGCGCCATCGCACTGCCCCCAATTTCGTCCGCCGTTTCCTGTGCGGACTGCAGGTTAATATCACTGACCATCACTTTTGCACCGGCCATGGCGAGGGCAGTGGAAATAGCCTTACCGATCCCCTTCCCCCCGCCCGTGACGTGGGCGACTTTCCCTGATAGATCAATCCAATCTGCTGCACTTGTCATAAAAAAATGTCCTAAAGGTTTACACCAGTATTTTCCAGAGCGCAGTTAGAGTCAACGCATGGCATAATTTTCCCATGAAAAATTCCAGCAACATTCTCAAAACAGATATTCATTGTCACCTTGAAGCCTGTTTTCGACACCAGACACTTATCGAGACCGGTGATCGGGTGGGTCTACCCGTACCGGCAGACGTCGATACGTTCAAACGTGATTATCTGGTTGCCGATCAAAAAGAAAACCTTGCTGAAATGATTGCAGGATTCGATCGCGTGCGCGCCTTATGGTTTGATCGTGAAGCGATTACTCGCCTCACAAAAGAAGCTGTCGAGGATGCTGCGGCCCAGAATGTACGTTTGATTGAACTTCGGTATTCTCCTGACTTTATCCAGAATGGCCGTAATATCAGCTTCGACGTTATCCATGGCGCTATTCTGGACGGCATCAGCAGAGCCAATGCAGATATCGCTGTGGGTCTGATTGGCATTATTCGACGCACTCTGCCCCTGGCAGAAGCCCAGAAGGTGGCAGACTTCATTACGGCGAACGCCGACTCCTTCGTGGGTATCGAGGATCATCCTTTTAAAAAACTAATAGACGCGGGCGTCAAAACGACGATCAATACAGATGACCCGTCTTTATTTGCGATCGACTGGAACAGTGAGTATGCAGTGGCCAAAAACGCGCTTTGCCTGTCTCCCGCAGATATCAATCAATGCATCGAGAATGCGAAAGCCGCGAGCTTCATAAATGCGGACACCATCAACAAGGCATGGGGTGCTTAGCCGTCGTCAATCAGTCTATTCTCCCGTGTCCCACGCCTACTTACCCTCCAGGACATATCAGGCAACCCAACAACCCCAAATCCACGCCATCGATTAACGCCGCCCCTAAATTTGTGGAGAATAAACCTTCACAAGGCCTTAACCGTTTAAACACGTCCTGATAGGATCAGCACAGTCACAATAAGAGCTAAAGTGTATGACAATTCCAGAAAGCATGGCCGACGTCTCCCCGCAATGGGTCGAAGAATGTGTTGGCTGGGGCAAGCTAAAAAACATTAACCTGGTCCCAATGGGTGAAGGGGTTGGCATGATGAGTTCAATGTCGATCATTGAGCTGGAGTGGGAGGATTCCAAAGACCTGCCGTCCAGCCTGGTACTAAAACTGGCCGCAGAGAATGACACTAACCGGGCCGTTTCCCAGCAGTTTAATCTTTACCTTAAGGAGGTCAGCTACTACAAAGACCTTGCTCCGCGAACTACCGCACGCAGCCCGCTTGTTTATGCTTCAGAAATCGATGAGGAGCATAACTTCTTCCTGCTCATGGAGGATGTGTCAAGTTATCGAATGGGCAGCCAGGTTGAAGGTGCTACCTTGCAAGAGTGTGAACTTTGCGTCGACTTCCTGGCTAACCTGCATGCCTCATTCTGGAACCAGCTCAGTGATGTTGAGTGGTTGCCAAACATGTCAGGCAGCGACAATGCGACAAACATGGCTCTGGGTTGCGAGGCAGGATGGCCACAACTCCAGGAAATTTTTGGCGAATTTGTTCCCGACAACATCGAAGCGATGCGTGAGCGCTATCTGGCCGCTATTCCAACCCTGCAAGCAAAGCTGGACCAGTACCCCAAAACACTTATCCACGGGGACTTTCGAATGGACAATATGCTGTTCGGCCAGGCGCCCGAACACGATGCGTTACTGGTGGTCGATTTCCAAGGGCCTCTTAAAGGCAATGGTATACATGATGTCGCGTACTTGCTTAGCCATAGCGCAAAAACAAACGTTCGCCGAGAACATGAACGCGACCTCATCGAACGGTACGCAAACGGTCTTATTACCGCCGGCATCAAAGACTACAGCGTCAAAAAAGCCTGGAATGATTACCGCGTCGGTGTCCTTTACTCATGGACGGTCGCTGTTGTGATCGCTGGGACCATGGATCCCGCCAATGAACGTGGCTTTGCTTGGATGTCAAAAATGGTGGAGAGAAATGGCCTGGCAATCAATGACTTGAATTGCCTGGCGCTGTTATAAGCTCAGGCATCCCGACTGGCGCGGTGGCTCGTCATCTTGACTGGCGGCGGCGAAAACGAAGCAACAGAGAGTATCTATGGTCTCGCGAGCACGAGATCTCTCCACTCCGTGGCTGCGCCACTCCGGTCGAGATGACGATAAGGGGAAACTACGCCATAGTTGACCAGACAGTATAAGACGATAAGGGGAAACTACGGCATAGTTGACCAGGCAGTATAAGACGATAAGGAAAAACTACGCCATGCATGACCAGGCAGTATAAGACGATAAGGGGAAACCAGGGCATGCATGAACAGGCGGTATAATAAGCCTGAGTATGCTCTTTCATTGATCCCAGGCTCATAAAACGCCAAAGTAGAGGCATATTCGAGCATTGCGAGATTTTCCATGGCTGATTACGACCTGATCATTAAGAATGGCGAAGTCTTTGACGGTACCGGTGGACCCTCTAAAGTATTCGATGTCGCCATAAAAGATGGTGTTATTTCAAAAGTTGCTCAACACATCAACGACACTGCGGAACGCGTGGTAGATGCGACGGGTAAAATCGTCACGCCAGGATTCGTGGACGTTCATACACATTATGACGGCCAAGCCACCTGGGATAACCACATGGCACCGTCTTCAAATCTAGGCACCACTACCGTCGTCATGGGTAACTGCGGTGTTGGATTTGCTCCGTGTAAAAAAGAAGATCACGAAGTGCTGGTTCAGTTGATGGAAGGGGTAGAGGAAATCCCCGGCACCGCGATGAACGAGGGATTGTCATGGAACTGGGAATCCTTTCCTGACTATCTCGACGCTCTGGAGGAAAGAGCACGCGATATAGATGTTGCCGTTCTTTTCCCACATGGACCCCTTCGAGTTTTCGTCATGGGTGAGCGCGCCGTAAACAGGGAAGCTGCGAACGAAGAAGATATCGCGAAAATGAAAACCCTGATTGAAGAAGGCATGAACGCCGGAGCGATGGGTTTCTCAACGTCCAGAACCCTAGTACACAGAAGTAGTACCGGTGAGTTCATCCCGACTTACAAGGCAGCAACAGAAGAACTTAAGCAACTGGGCGAATCACTTTCCGGTAACAACGTCTTCCAGATGATTTCTGACTGGGAAGATGCCGATGATGAATTCAGTATCCTGCGCTCAATCACCGAAAAAACAGGAGCCAAGGGAACCTTTACCCTGCTGGACCTGGGAAACCTTCCGACGCTGTGGAGTGACCAGCTTAACCGCATTGAGCAAGCCCAGTCCGACGGACTGGATATTCGCGGCCAGGTACTATCTCGACCCGTAGGCATGTTGATGGGGCATCCCGCTTCCATGAGCACTTTTTACAGCAGGCCATCTTTCGCCGCGCTTAATGATCTGCCCTGGGATGAGAAAATCGAGAAGCTCAAAGAGCCAGAGATCAAAGCGCAGATTCTGCGAGAAGAAAGTGAAAAGCCACACGTCTTCGTGGAAATTTTCGAGACCCGGTTCAAACACATGTACCCGCTCGAAGACCCAATTGAGTACATGCCAAAACGAGAAAACTCAGTAGCTTCTATCGCCGAGCGAGAAGGTCGCGAACCTACCGAGTGGCTGTATGACTACTTCCTTGGCAACGAAGGCAGCAACCTTATTTATATCCCGGCGGCGAACTTCTCAGAGCACATCCCCGAAATGCTGACACACCCTTACACCATCACCGCTCTTGGCGACGGCGGCGCGCACGTCGGCTCCATCTGTGATACCAGCGCCAACGTATATGTATTGACCAAGTGGGTGAAAGACAAACAGCAGATCGAACTCTCTGAAGCGATCAACATGCTGTGCAAGCAGCCCACTGAACTTTATTCACTGCATGATCGGGGATTGATTCAAGAAGGCTTGAAAGCTGACATTAACGTCATCGACTTTGAGGCACTGAAGCTGCATACACCTCATATCGTTCACGACCTTCCCGCAGGAGGTAAACGTTTTTTACAGAATGCCGACGGAATAGCGCTGACGATTAAAGCCGGCGAAGTGATCTACGAAAATGGTGCAGCTACCGGTGCGCTACCTGGAAAATTGATCCGCGGTCAGCAGGCCGACCCACGGCAATCGGCATAATAACGACCCAGGCTAACGCCGGAGTGGTGATTAACCTGATCACCACTCCATCCATACCCTTTGCTCTACGAGTCTTTGCTCTACGAGAGCTGGGCTTAGGTTTCTGCGACTCGTCTTTTGTGCCGTTACCGTTGTTTGATACAAGCGCATCACACTATAACCGCCTTCTGCTAGCGCTGGCGGAGAGCAAGCACCGCCATAAAATATCTTTTATTCAACCTTCAATGTCAAAAAACCCTTTATACTAGCAAAACTTGTGGGTTTCTCGAACAGCGTGAATATATGCCAAAAAAAATGACGTCGACCAAAGACCCTACTCGTAAACCCGGGGTCGCGCGCCACCGAGAGATTATTGAGGCAGCGGAAGCACTAATACGAGAAGGTATTTCGCCACGCGATTTGACCCTGCAGGCAGTAGCAACGCAGGCGAGCGTACCGCGGGTGTCACTCTATTACTTCTTCTCCTCGATTGAGGCCTTATTGGAAGTACTCTATCAGAGAGCGCTGAACAAAATGATTGGCGAGCTAGGCGAGATACCAGACACTAGCGAGTGGCGAGTATTCATCGAAAGCGTGCTCGATCAAACGCGCAAATTTTATAATACAAACCCGCTAGAGATGGCGTTGGTTCTTTCACCGAGTACTTTTTCGATCTCGAATCAGACCAATAGAGATTATGGACAAGTGCTCTACAAAACAATGGTGAATAGCATAGGTTTACCCAAGTCTCAAAAGCTACACCAAGCTTGTGATATTGGGATTGAGATTGCCCATGCGGTCTGGCGAAAATCTTTTGTCGAAAAAGGGAAAGTAACCGCTGCACTCCATACGCAGGCCAAAAAAGTGGTCCTGTCCTATCTTGAATCAGTCCTTGAACAAACAGAGCGCGACAACTGAGCGACCCATTCAACCTCAGCCACCGCTTTATCTTGGATCTTCTGAGACAACCTGGGACTCCAGTCTGCCGCGAAGCCAGAACGAACCTTCGTTAGCGATTTTCTGATTGGTATAGCCATCATCATTGATGACGTCACCAGCCTCTAGAAATCCATAGCCAAACGATCAACTAACACTTTTGCTGCGGCCGGGCCTTCATGCCACCTGGAGACAACGCAAAGATACAATACAAAGACACAACGCTAAAAGGTGTCATCCTTGGGCGTTGTTCACCGCCAGTGCCCCTTTATATTTCAAGTGCACCTTCATATTTCAAGCGCCACTTCATTTTTCAAGCGCCACTTCATTTTTCAAGTTCCCTGGCTGCTGCGGGTATTCCTTAATGCAGCGGACAACCCCATTATTTTTGCTACTATAATGTTCTTTCCGCAGTGCACAGGATGCTCAATGAGCGAAATCAGAAGCTTCAACTTGGATGTACCAGAAACTGAGATCGACGAACTAAAGGCCAGGCTCAATCATGCGAGATGGCCGGATTCCGAAACGGTTGATGACTGGACCCAGGGCGTACCTATCAACTACCACCGTGAATTTTGCGAATACTGGGCCAGCGACTACAACTGGTACGACACTCAAGATCGCCTGAACAAATACCCACAGTACAAAACAACCATCGATAATCTGGACATTCACTTTATTCATGTGAAAAGTAGCCATAAAGACGCCACGCCCATCATCATGACGCACGGTTGGCCCGGCTCTATTGTGGAATTTCACAAAGTCATTGAACCCCTCGCCGAACCTACAAAGTACGGCGGCTCACCGGATGATGCATTTCACGTCGTCTGTCCGTCTTTACCCGGCTACGGGTTCTCAGGGAAACCAACCACCACAGGCTGGGGTGTCCCCAAAATCGCTGAGGCCTGGGATGAACTGATGGCTCGTCTCGGCTACCAGAACTATTATGCCCAGGGCGGAGACTGGGGTTCAGCAGTCACCACCGCGATTGGCCTCCAGAACAAAGGCCAGTGCGCAGGCATCCACATCAACATGGCTAACGCAGGCGCAACAAAGGCGGCAAGGGAAAATCCTGATGAGGCAGACAAGATTGCGCTCGCCGGCGCCAAGTTCTACCAGGATTGGGATTCAGGGTACTCAAAGCAGCAGAGCACTCGGCCACAAACACTCGGCTACGGCTTGGCAGATTCCCCGGTCGGGCAATCCGCCTGGATTCTCGAAAAGTTTTTCCAGTGGACCGATTGCAACGGGCATCCGGAGAACGTCCTGACGCGCGACGAAATTATCGACAACATCATGTTCTACTGGCTGACCAACACATCAGCTTCATCAGCCAGGCTCTATTGGGAAAGCTTCAATCAGGCGTTCGGTGGTGGTAAAGGTGACACCGTAAAACTACCAACCGGCGTTAGCAGTTACCCCAAAGAAATTGTCAGGACACCAAGATCGTGGGCCGAAAAAAGATATTCGAATATCCAGTATTGGAACGACCTGGACAAAGGTGGCCACTTTGCGGCATTCGAGCAGCCGGCCTTGTTCGTACAGGAACTGCGAGCATGGAAAAGAGCGCTCTCGTAAAAAGCTGAAGATGAACGCCATCCGCGTCACTTGCGAACCCGTTTCTGGACGAAGTCGTGTTTGAACCTGCCGCGAACAGCTGACCAATCGTGTGTTCGCCTAGGCACGTCACATCCAGTGGCGCTAGCTTAGCCCCGGAATCCGAAAACAGGTATGGCAGAGCCCAACCACAGGTTCAGGCCAGGTGGAATCGGGTCTGATCGAAAATAAACTTCTAGCGCCAGCTGTTAAAGCTGACCATTTCGTCGATACCACGGCGACTGATGGAGCCATGCCCACCCAAGACCGGATAACCCACCGGAACGTGCGCACAGGTATACCAGTCCTCGGGGATTCCCAGCAGTTCTTTCACCGCAGGTTCTTCGTAACACAGTAGCGTTGTAAGTACACAACCAAGCCCTTCATTCCGGCAGGACAAAAGGAAATTCTGTACCGCTGGGTATACTGACCCACCCCCTACCACGCTCGTTCTTGGTTGGTCTATGTCGGTGATCGTCATGATGCCCGGGTTAAAACAAAAAACGGCAATCAGCGGAACTTCATGCATATGGTTAGCCAGATAGGTGCCTGCATCGAGCGCTCTGTTAGTAGATGCCTGCACTTCCTCGGGCATATTTTTCATCTTACTTTCGTAACCCGGAATGTAGGCTTCCCAGTACGGGCGATACAAATCTTCGAGCGTCTGCTTTTTATCTGCGTCGGTGACGGCGACCATTCGCCAGGGTTGTACGTTACCCCCGGTGGGTGCCCAGGTCGCAGCATTTAAAATACGCCCCTGCACATCGTCGGGTATGGGGTCAGGTTTTAACCTTCTGACAGCTCTTAATGTACTCATTGCCTCGTAAAGCTCCATACTACTTCCCTGCCTTCTCGATATTTTCCGGAATGATTTCCTGGTGTATCTCGAACACCTGGCTTGTTTCCGGGCGAACTACAATTCTCACCCAGTGAATATTGTCTGCACCAAATCCTTCAACTCGGGTGAAATGTTCTACCAAATCATCACCATCGTAAAGCGGCTTGTCGACTCGGAAAATGTGCGTGTCACCTACGGCAAATAGTATCGGGTTTTCAAACTCACGGATATGCCTGAGCAGCGCCTGATGAAAGTTCTCATAATACTTCCTGACACCAACACAAGCCGGGCACTCTGCTACCAACCAACCGCGCTCACCGCTAAAGGGGTAGATATCTGCCTGGGTTGCAAGAAAGACCCCGGCGGCACCATTCTGATTAGCCACCTTGAAAACTTCGTCCAGCCACTCGATGGCAGCATTCTGAATATCATTGTGTAAATCTATGCCGCCCTCGGCTCCCGACATGCCGGTAAGGTGCACCGCTGCAAAAACAACACCTGCATCCTGCCAGTAAACGTTTTCAACGAAGTCACCAAAGCGTCCACGCCCGCCCTGGCTAACGAGAGGGAGTGCCGGTTGTTCCCTGTAGAAAATCTCACGCAGTTTATCGAGTCGGCCGAGTCGATCCCAGCCACCGGCAATCTCACGCTTGCAGTCAAACCAGTCATTATCTCCGGGCGTCAACACAAACGGCGCTTCAAACCGTTTGTTAAGCGCATAGAGTCTTAGCAGATCTTCATCACGACAATTAGAACTACCACTTTTCATGTCACCCAGGTGAACAACCCAATCGATATCCCGAGTTTCGTTAACACGCTCGATCATCCGCTCATACTTGGGCAAGTTCTCTTCACCGTATGGACCGTCACCGATTAAAGCGAATTGTGTTGGAGAACCCTGACAACCCCCAAGGAGGACTAAAAAGAACAGCCAGAACAACCCAAAAGGCAATCGCGTCATGCCTTGTCACCGGATGAAGTCATTACGATGCCTTTATCCACCAGTTCCCTTATCGCTGCCCCTGGCAAACCAAGATCTCGCAGGATTTCCTCGCTGTGCTGGCCCAACGCCGGCGCAATGGGTTCCTTCCTCATATCACTTCTCGAGAATTTCGCGCCTGGCCGGGGCTGGCGGATCTGACCAAGACCCGGATGCTCATACTGGCTGATCAACTTGTTGGCCTTAATTTGTTCGTTCTCCAGTATTTCAGGCCGGCTCAACACCGGCGCGCAGGGCACATCATTGGCATCAAGCCGCTCAAGCCAGTCCGCACTTGAACGGGACTTGAGCACGTCGCCCATACTATCAATCCGCTCTTTGGCATTGGCTACTCTGCCCATCGGGGTACTAAATCGCTCGTCCTCCAGCCAATGCGGTTGTTCCAACGCAGCACACATGCCCTTCCATTCAGAATCCGAGACTGCGCCACAAGTGATATAGCCGTCTTTCGTCTCAAATATCAGGTCCTGGGCAAGTTGTCCGCGGCGAACGTTCTTCTCTCCACCAACCATAGTGAGACCGCCCAGGGCCTCAGGCCAAAGGAACGAGATGGTCGCATCAATCATCGCTACTTTGATATGTTGTCCTTCACCTGAGCCACGCTCCCGCTCCAGTAACCCCGCGGTGATCGCCTGCGCCGTCGTCAATGCCGAAACTTTGTCCGGGATAATGGTTCGAACCATCTTGGGTCGCGAAGTTGCGCTGTCAGCCTGAACATCGGGTAAACCTGTCAGCGCCTGGATAACCGGATCATATACACGCTTGTGCGCATAGGGTCCTGTCTCTCCAAACCCGCTTACGGACACATAGAGAAGCCTGGGATTAAGGGCAGACATTACATCGTAGCTGAGCCCCATTCGTTCGATCGCACCGGGCCGGAAGTTCTGGATAAACACATCAGCGTCTGCAATGAGTTTTTTAACTATCGTAACGCCCGCCGGTTCCTTAAGGTCTATACAAATCGAACGCTTCCCGCGATTCGCCGAAACAAATCCTGGACTCAGGTTATTTTTCCCCAGCCCCATGCGCCTGATAATATCACCCTGGGGCGCCTCTACTTTTATAACATCAGCTCCCTGGTCGGCGAGCAGTACTGTTGCCACAGGGCCCGATATCACGCTACTCAAGTCTATGATTTTTATCCCGGACAGAGGCCCGCTCATGATGTACTTTCTTCAAGGTGCATTCTTCGCGCCAACCAGGGAGAGACAATTATCAACAGAAGACCCAGCCCAACAGCCAGCATCGCGAGCTTTTCAAACACGGAGGTATAGACCATAAGAGACTCCACACCCAGGCTGACGTCGCTACCATCGCCGCCAATTGCCATGGCGCCGGCAATCATTCCCCCGACATAAGCTGCGAACGAGCTCGACAGAAACCAAACACCCATCATCATGCCGCCAACCCGGGCAACACTCAGCCGAGTCACCATTGAAAGCCCAACCGGTGAAAGACAAAGCTCCCCGGTTGTATGTAACAGATACATTAAAGCCAGCCAAATGACAGCGACTTTCCCGTCTGGTCCAGCCAGGCTTGCGCCCAAAATAAGAACCGCAAAACCAAGCCCGACCTGAAGGATGCCGAGCCCGAACTTCATCGGTGTACTCGGCTCCACCCCGCGCCGGCCAAGTTTGACCCATATCCAGGCAAACAGGGGCGCGAGCATAATAATGAACATGGGATTCAGGGACTGGAACATACCGGCCGTGAAAACGCTGCCCATGGCGACGTTTCGATCAGTAAATAATGTGAGTGATGAACCGGCCTGTTCAAAAAGGGCCCAGAAACAAACCGACAGGGCAATTAGTGCGAGCATGACTAACATACGGTCCCGTTCGACCGGTGTGCATTTCGACAGCGAAAACCAGATCAACCAGGCAGTCACCACGAACCCGACAAGCACCAGCAGAACACCAAGATCACCGGTACTCTGGATCATCCGCCAGACACCCACAACGGCAATCAATCCAGACAGGTAAATAAACCACTCCTTGCTCAACCCGGCGATCACCGGCTTCGAAAGGTTAGCTGATTCAGGCGGCGCGCCAACGCCCTGCAGGTACTTGTCGCCATGGATGAAAGTTGCAAGCCCGATGAGCATGCCGATACCCGCTGCACCAAACCCATATTGCCAGCCATAGGTTTCTCCAAGGTAAGCGCAAAGCAACGTCGCTACAAACGCCCCAATATTGATACCCATATAGAAAATCGTGAAACCCGCATCCCGCCGGGGATCTGCTTCACTATAAAGCTGACCAACGATCGTCGAAATACTCGATTTGAGAAATCCTACCCCGACAATAATAAATGCCAGAGACAGGTAAAATGTCTGTTCGTACAGGCCATCCCTGATAACAACACCATCCACCATAGTCGATGGAGGTCCCTCAAACGCCATGCCGAAGTGTCCAATCACCAGCAGGCCAGCACCAAACATGATGGCTTTTTTGAAACCAAGATAGCGGTCGGCGATCAGGCCTCCCAGCACTGGCATCGCATAGACCAGAGAGGCATAGCTTCCGTACAACAGCCCTGCATCCTTGTCACCAAACAGGAAGTGTTTCGTCAGATAGAGAATAAGCAACGCCCGCATACCGTAGTAACTGAAGCGTTCCCACATCTCTGTCATGAACAGGACATAAAGTCCCCTGGGATGACCAAGAAGCTCATCTGCTGGCGCCCCGACAGAAGACAAAGGCTAAACGCCCATCCGCATAGCACCCAAATAGTCTCTTTTACCGAGTGGCACGCCTTTCATCCTTAAAACATCGTAGGTCGTCGTCGCATGAAAATATAAGTTAGGTAGCGAGAAAGACAACACATAGTTCTCGGCGGTAAAGGGAATTTCATTGCTACCCAGTTTGAACGTCAGGGTCTTGCCTGCCCATCCACTGACTGTTTCAGCATCGAACGAGCCTACTTGCAAAATCGCCTGGCTCACCAGATCCTGCAGCCCCGCATAATCAAGGTCACCGTAGCCTGCTGGTGGCGCGAACTCACCGGCTTCCAATCCCTTCAACGCCCCAAGGGAATGATGCACCACAGAAATCACCTGGAACTGGAAAGGGCTCATATCTTCAATCAAGCGGGTTTCGACGATCGTTGATAGATCAATGCCGTTTTCCTCACAAAAACTTTTACCCTTGTCGAGCACAGCAGCGGTGGAATTCAGAGTCTGAAGGTAGTTAGTGACGGTCGCGTCATAAAGGGAAATGGACATTATTGTTGCTCGGTTCATGAAGGAAGCCACTATTGTTCAATATGCAAGAGGCGAATGCTATCCCTGCCAGAGAATAGGTTTTATATCCGCCGGATATGCTCTGCAAGCCACCCTGGAAATTGCTGTGCTTCGGTTTCGTTCATCCCAATTAAGCCTGCAATGGCATCCCCGCAGATACTCTTGCCCATCGCGGCGATGGCGACAAGAAAGATGATCTGTTTCGCATGCACCGGGTCGCCACTGTCTTCGGCTATCGTATTCAGGATGTCAGTAAACAGACCCTTCGAACTGCTGGCTGGCGCTAATGCCTGCTGATCCAGCGCTAGCCAGGCTAGTAAACGCCCATGCCCACCATGAGACAGCATGTCAAACAGGTGGTCCAGTATCTTGGCGGGTTCCTCATGGTGGTTAAGCGCGACCATTACGTCTGACAGCAGGTCGTGAGTCATTTTCTCAAGCAGTGCTTCACGCATGGCGCCCGTTGAACCAAAGTGATGAATCACCGTAGCGTGTGACATACCAGCGCCTTTGGCCACTCCGGATATATTCAACCCTTCAAGCCCAAAGGTGGATAGTCGGTCAGAAGCTACTTTTAGAATCAGAGACTTAGCCTCTTCAGGTGTTCGACGTACTCGCTTGCCGGCACTATTGACATTCATGTTAATAGATCTATTATTGACATCATTGTTGATAAGAATCACAGTAACATTGATGAACATTGAAACCAATAATATCGAGGGCAATCACATCGCTACCCACAGCATCAAATCCAAGAACCCACGAAACAACCGCATGCGCCCATTAATCGCCATGCGCGCCCTGAAGAATCTGATCAATGATCCAGAGAAGACAGATCAGGTATTTGTCGTCATCAACGCGATGTCAGGCACCTCTCTCGAAAAGACCTTCGTGCGGTTCCGTAAAACGGAGATGGGTAAAAAAATTCTCTCAGAGAACCGGAACCTGCTAACGACGCTCCTTGATCGTGAAGGTTTGGGAACCCACGACGCTGGAACCCTGGGTCAGGCCTATCTGGGTTTCGTCGAGCGAGAACAGCTCAGCGCGGATGGCCTGGTGGACGCGAGCCAGTTGAACGCGGATGGACTGGAAGACGCAAGCGAATTGAAAGAGGGAACCGAAGAACCAAAGTTCAGGTTGTTCGGTGAACGAATGAGAGACCAGCACGACCTATGGCATGTCTCTACAGGCTATGGCCGGGATACTTTTGGCGAAGCCTGTCTGCTGGCATTCACTTACGCACAAACCGGTAACCGCGGACTGGGTATCATCGCCCTGGCCGGCATGCTAAAGCTTCAAAAAGCGCTCGGCTCCGGTGCACGAAGAGCCATGTGGCAGGCCTACAAGGCTGGCAAGCGCGCGGCGTGGTTGCCGCAACAGGACTGGGAAACACTGCTAACCCAACCTCTTGATGAAGTTCGACAACAACTAAGGATTGCACCACCCGAGGTGTACCTGGAAGTGTTCGAAAATTACAAACTGGCAAACGCCTGATTTTGTTTGCCTGCACAATAGTATTGGGGAAGCTGGCTTAGTTCGAGAGAAGCTCTTCCAGAGTTGTCTGGTCGCCGGTGAAATTTCGAATCCCTTCAGCCAGCTTCTCTGTTGCCATTGCGTCTTCATTCATCTGCCAGCGAAACCGGGATTCCGATTGATGAACCTTGTCTTCTCCTTTAGCAGAGTCCGGGAAAAGCTGCCTGGGCAGGCTACCGTCATCTTCGGAAAGAGCCTGTAGTAACTGCGGACTGATCGTCAGACGGTCGCATCCTGCAAGGGATTCAATTTCACCCGTATTCCTGAAACTCGCACCCATGACAACCGTTTTGTAGCCGTGCGTTTTATAATAGTCGTAGATTCTTTTTACGGATAATACGCCCGGATCAGTTTGCGCGTCATAGTTTTCACTGGTTGCACTCCTGTACCAATCCAGTATTCGCCCAACAAAAGGTGAAATAAGGAACACACCTGCTTCCGCACACGCCACTGCCTGGGAAAAACCAAACAGTAATGTCAGGTTGCAGTTGATTCCTTGCTGCTCCAGTTGTTCAGCTGCGCGAATACCTTCCCAGGTACTGGCAATCTTGATAAGAATACGTTCACGACCAATGTTGTTTTCTTCGTATAGCGAGATCAGGCGCTTTGCTTTCTCTATAGTCCTTTCAGTGTCGAAGGACAGGCGAGCATCCACTTCGGAAGACACCCGCCCCGGCACAATCGCCAGTATTTCAGTGCCTATATCCACCGCCAGTTTATCCGTGCAGTTTTGTCGCATCTGGTCACTGGAACCACCCTCGGCCTTCGCCCAGTTCTTTGCTGTAGCCAAATGACCAGCGTATTGCGGCATTGCCGCCGCTTTTAGCAAAAGCGATGGATTGGTAGTCGCATCAATAGGCTTGTACTCCGCAATCGCCACAATATCGCCAGTATCGGCGACGACGTCCGTCATCGTTTTCAGTTGTTCCAGTTTGTTCATGGCACTCGCCTTATATAACGCAATTCTGATTCCCGGGTTGAATCTTCATGATTGACAGCACTTGAGTCAACTTCCCTTGATTAGTCTATACTCAAAATAAAGAATTAAGGCCTTTATGCATAAATCTCAACAGTTTAGTTCCACTTTTGGCTTTTTAATGGCTGCCACAGGATTCGCTGTCGGACTCGGTAATATCTGGAGATTTCCTTACGTCACCGGTGAAAATGGTGGTGGGGCGTTTGTAATTGTCTACCTTGGGTGTGTCATCATGATTGGCATTCCTATCTTGATCGCAGAGATCCTGGTTGGTAGGCGCGGGCGGGGTAACCCTCCAATGGCCATGCGAAATCTGGCCAAAGCAGAGCAAAAATCGTCACTCTGGAGGCACGCGGGGCACCTGAATCTCGCCACGGCATTCGTTATTATGGGCACCTATTGTGTCGTTAGCGGATGGGTACTCTGGTACCTGTTCAAGGCCATTTCAACCGGGTTTGTGGATACTACCGCCAACGCTGCTGCTAACGACTTCGGCGCTGTTATGCAAAGCATCGACGGCATGCTTTTATGGACCGCTTTAAGCCTGATGCTCACCAGCACAATTATTTACTTCGGTGTAAACAAAGGCATCGAACGTTCCGTGCGAGTGCTCATGCCTGCCCTATTCCTACTGATGATCAGTCTCGTTATCTACAATGTCTTTCAGGATGGGTTCCTGGATGCAGCGGCTTACCTGTTCACACCGGACTTTTCAAAAGTCACAGGCGCCACCTACCTTGCAGCCATCGGGCAAGCGTTCTTCAGTATCGGGGTTGGCATGGCAGGAATGATGATATTCGGATCCTACCTACCACAGGAAGTCTCGATTACCCGCTGTGTATTTATTATTATTCTGATCGACACCGCCGTGGCACTAATGGCCGGGTTGATGATTTTCCCGATGGTGTTCCGCTTTGGCCTGGACCCTGCCGGCGGGCCAGGCCTGATTTTTCAGACTCTGCCTGTCGCTTTCGGACTGATGCCAGGCGGGCATATGATCGCAATTCTCTTTTTTACACTGCTATCTGTTGCTGCCGTCACCTCTATGGTGGGTTTGCTGGAACCCCTCGTTGCCTGGCTAGAAGACGTGCGGGACTACTCGCGACAAAAATCAACGCTAGTCACAGTGGCCTGTATCGCCTGCCTTGGGGTGCTGAGCATTTTGTCTTACAACCTACTTTCGCAATGGCAGATAGTGTCCCAAAACCTTAACGGTATTCTGGATTTCCTGGCCAACCAGATAATGCTTCCTGTTGGCGGACTTTTAATTGCGATATTCGCAGCCTGGCAGGTTAGCAAGGCGTCCTTACGAAATGAACTGCCAGCAATGTCTGACACAATGTTCGAAGCCTGGCACCTTTTACTTCGCTTTTTGTTACCACCCGCTATCGCGGTCATCATTATCACAGGACTTTTATAAACATGCCTGGGCGTCTATTCCTTTTTATATCAGTGTTTTTTTTCGGTAGAGGTTTCTTCCAGCCCTACCGACGAACCGCTAGTGGGCTTAGCTGCATGTACCTGGCAAACAATTCTCGAAAAGATAGACTAAAGCGCTGAAAGGATATTAACGAGAACACACCCATGGTAACTCCTGAACAAATCAACCGTTCGCCGACCTGGCATTCACCCTTGAATTCAAAGGCTATTTAACTTCATATGTGGAAAATGACCCTCAAGCAACGTCGCCGGCATGGCGAACTGATGAGCCAATTGGAAGGCATGCGCAACAATGCCTATCTCTGGCCACCGGAAGACTATGCGCCGGGCAACAACGAAGAAGAAGACGAGAAGTACCAGAAGGCGCAGGAAACCTTCCAGTCCCTGGTGCAGGAGCTCCATCAACTAGAGCAGGATGCGACCTGAGCAGGAGACAGAAAATGGCACTAGAACCAGGCCCCATGAAGGTTATACACAACTTCCACACGACTAAAGAAGAAGTGCTGGACGACATCAAAAAGTTGGATCTCTGGCCAACTGTCTATGTCTCTGGACGCATGGATGAACTACCCCCCCACTGGCACGACATCGACAACTGCGGCTACGTCATGGAAGGCAGCGGCTACGTACTGAACGAAAAGGGCGAAAAAGTTCCCCTGGGCGCCGGGGACAAGTTACATATTCCTCGAGGCGCTATCCATGCTGAAGGCACCGTCACTGAGCGAATGGTATACATCGTCGGGATTTCAGTGCCGGAAAACCTGTTCGAGGCACTTTCATTGCTTGACCCTAAAGACAGCCCACTTAATCAATGATTCAGACGATATTTCAGCAATTCATCTCCTGGATAACACGACAGAAACTTGAACTGAAACCTATTGGAGTTTTACATGAAAGCTGGATCTTATTTTCCAGGAGATCACTATTCATCCCTTTATGCGATGGCGGGGGATGACTGCTCTCTTTTCTTCGACCTTGAGACACTGACCGAAAAACAACAGGCAGACCACCTGTCAAACATTGAGCTAACCGCTATGTTGCAGGTTGCCCTGGCCTGTATCGGTCACGAGAGGGATCACCTTGCATTGTATGACGCATACCAAGAACCTGGCTGGCAGAAAATGCTGCAGCGTTATCATGATTTTTTCTGCCGGATGACAAGTGAAGTAGTCCCCATGAAACACTTCAGCTATCACCCCAAAGACACTTACTATCAGTCTGTCGCGAATCACATCAAAGAAAACCCTGCCCTGACCGATGTCGCCAACCTTTATATGTCGAGCGGCTCTAACAAACTGATCCACCGGAACGAAGAACTTCTCGCCATAAACCGTAATGTAAACTCCAAGAAACATTTTGCCGAGAATGCCCCGGCCTTTGGAATACAGGTCCCGGACACACTGGTCACCACTAAAGCGGAGCTGGACGGTATGTCAGTTGCCGACTTTTTCAATAAACACCAAAATAAAGTTATTCTGAAACTTCTAGGTCTGGCTGGCGCCAGAAACGTCACCGCTGTCGATAGCATCATGGCGACCCAGGAGTACGTGGCCGAGTACGATGAGGACATGGTGATTCTGCTGCAGGAACGCCTGGACCTGGAAAGCTACACCGAGATGACGGTGGACCTGGTGGTATCTACCGACGACATCAGGATAGCGAACACCCGAAAGATTCTTTTCGCAGACGGCCTATGGGTCGGCAACCTAATTGGGGACTCTGTCTCTGTAACTGAAGAACAGGCCAAGGCGCTGCTTCATGTGGGCGAATACGCAAGACACCATGGTTACGTGACGGACGAGGGCAGCAACTGCGGCATTGATTTCTTCGTAGGGAAGGACGGCAGCCTTATCGTAACCGAGATCAACGCACGCTGGACTGGTGGCCTTTTCCCCGCACACATCCTCAGTCAAATTGATGTGCAAGGAACAGACGCGGTTCCCTTCTTCGACATGGTGTTGATAGAAGAGCGGGAGGCCTACGTCGATTTTATCGACCGCCACCTTGTAGGTGAATACGAGGGTGAGTACGCCATGGTACCTATCGGCTTTGGCTGTTTCCCAGTGCCTATCAATGGCCAGGATTACTTCTACTCATGGCAAATGGTTATTGGTGACTTCGACGCCTTCAAGCACGCCAAGAACAAAGAGCTGGCGGCCTCAGTCATGATCACCGCCAATATCATTCAACCCTACCAATAAATAGATGGGTTCTGTTTTTTCTAACGTGCGTAGGTCGACAGAAAACCAATCATTAGTTGTTCAACGGTGTCTGAAACTGCTGGCACTGACAACAATGTTGCAGCCCAGACCACGGTGATGACGGCACACAGAATCAGGTAACTTTTAGTTTGCATCAGTAGCTCCTACTCGCGGCGCCATTTCGAAAATCCAGGTATCGCCGTCGTTTATGCTTTTTATTGTGTTAGCGACCGCATCAGGTGCACCACCGGAATACTTTTCTGCCAGTTTTCTAGCAACCCCGTCAATATCCTCACCTTCTGTGACTCGAATCAATTGTCGCTTGTATCGAATTCCGTTTATCCGAGCGACGGCCAGGCCATCACCTTCTGCAACCTGAAAAGCCCAGTCCTTCCAAAGGCGGCCAAGAAAAGATCGCATATAACCTGAAGGAACGTAGACTTTGCCACCGCTTTCCATGACAAAAATCCGTCTTGAACTCATCGGATTATCAAGTTGCAACTCAATCACAGCAATGTCATCGGTAAAACGCCAGTCTGGATCGGGCCCACTGTGAAGTTCGCCGGTAACCAGTTCGCCACCAGGGAAAAGAATGGAAGGGCCGTCCGCACCCATGTTGTCGATTTTAAGCGTTACCATGGTCACCGCGCCGATAAGGACAACGATACCAATGACCTGCAGAACGATACGAATCATCTTGTCTCCTGGGGAATAATCATGATGGCCAGCGAGTGATTATACGAGCATGCTAGCTAATGCGACAACGGCGATTTCATAAGAAACAGAAACTCACAATCACCAAATCAGGAACTTGCCGTTACATACGTTACAGGTCAGGGACTGGCGACAATCGACAGCATGCTGAGTTCTAACCGGTAAAAAACCTGACAACCATAAACAACAGCGAAGGCGCCAATAAACAGCCTACGCCCGTATAGAACGTTGCCGTCATCGCCCCATAAGGCACCAATTTCGGGTCTGTAGCTGCCAGGCCGCCGGCTACGCCACTGGTGGTACCCATCAAGCCACCATAAATCATTGCTGACAACGGATTATCCAACCCGACGGATTTAGCAACAAAAGGTGTCCCTATCATCACCAGCACCGATTTGACGAGGCCAGCAGCAACACTCAGGGCGATGACATCTGACTGCGCGCCGAGCGCTGTCCCCGTGACAGGGCCAACAATATAAGTTGCTGCACCAGCACCTATGGTACTGATTGAAACCGCGTCCTTATACCCAAACAATACGGCAACCACCACGCCAACGATGAACGAAATAACAACCCCAAGAATGACGGACATCGCGCCCACCCAACCGGCTTTATAGATCGAGTCCAAATCAGCGCCAAATGCCGTTGCTACGATCGCGAAATCCCGGAACATCGCGCCGCCAAGGATACCGACCCCGGTCAACACAGGAATGTCGGCAATACCTTTACTACCGCCCGTGAAGGCGCCGCCGACATAGGCAATGAGAAGCCCCAAAGCTATCGCTATAGCCGATCCATGCACATGACCGCGAGTCAATTTGTCTGACAACCAATACGACACCCACATGACTACCGCAACAAAAACAAATGCCGTGATAATCGAATTCTTGATCATTACTGCCTGGAGCGTCTCGATAATCATGGTTCGGTAGCCTCACTCTGATTTTGTTGACTCCGTTGGGCAAGCTTCGTGAAGACAGGAATCAAAGCAAAACTCAATGCCACGGCACCGACGCCGGCAATCACCGCAAGCCATCCACTGGATACTGCGGCGACAACGTTCTGCCTCGATGCCATAGCAATAACGATCGGGATGTACATCGCAGACCAGAACGTAATTCCATGTTGGGTTAACTGGCCAAGCTGAACTTTTTTTGAAGACAGGCTCGACAGCACGATCAGCATGAGCATGGCAATGCCAACCCCGCCAACATTAGCTTTGACACCAATGATCTGGCCCAGAAGATCACCGACAAACATACCGGTGAGCATACAGAACGCCAGAATACCTACGCCGTAAACAATCATTAGCTAAGACCTCTTGGAGTTAGATTCAGGCAACCGCACGGCGCCCGGGTAATTATTGATTGTAGACCCGATTTCCCATTGACTACAAAAATATACTTTTCTTTGTGATTTTATCGGAGAAACTTAAAGGATATAGTTTGTCAATAACGGGTGGTCAGTATCTGTATGAGTGCTGATCTAACGGCCCAAGGCCTGAAACTTTTTAGTGACCAGAGCCTCTAAACTCGCCGTTTCTATTTCAAACGACATTTCACCATATCTTCGGATACAACC
>Ga0209360_1000611_pt1 | contig 27969 bp, 41 predicted proteins | sample SaaInlV_130m_DNA_3_FD_184651 | JGI IMG/M metagenome (GOLD analysis project Ga0209360, IMG submission 184651) | Marine microbial communities from expanding oxygen minimum zones in the Saanich Inlet - SI037_S3LV_130m_DNA (SPAdes) (version 2) | ecosystem: Environmental > Aquatic > Marine >... | reverse complement strand
TACCCAACAATGCAGCAGACACAACAGGAAATGCAGATACTGCAACTACTGCAACTACTGCAACTACTGCTACCAATGTAACCCTTGCTGACGAATCATCCGATACTGCGTGTAATGTTCTATTTGCTACGGCGGCTACGGGTAACCTCCCACCAAAGACAGGCACTAACCTAACCTTCAATTCGAGTACTGGTGTTTTAACCACAACGAGTATCAATATAGATGATAACCTCACAGTAGGAGGCACTAGTCCCAGCAAGATTACATTGAATGGGAATGACGTATTTGTGAATGGGCAATTCGAGTGTGCTGGCACAGCAGGTTCATACATCTATTCACTGGCATTAGGGACTTCTAGTGTATCCTCCACTTCAGGTAAAATCATTACTACTGGTGATGTAGAAAGCGCTAGTCTAACATCAACATCTTTGAGCATTGATAGCAATCATAACGTAGCCCGCTTAACCGGTGTGACTGCCCTTGGTGTAGCAATCAATGGTTCAAATTATGTTAAGGCCACGACAGACGCAGATTCACACAAGTTCGCATACAGTTATGTCCCTGCTGGGGACTTGGCTAATGGTGCCTCACAGGAGTTATTCCGATTCAATGTTGCTAACGCTAGTTACTTCAAGTATCAGGCATGTAAGATGTTCATTAGAGCACAAGACACTGCTACTTCGGGTTACTTCCAGCAGACTACTTCTATAGCAGTTGGTCCTGCTACTGTATATCAATCCACTACTGACAGAATGGATGCTGCTATGGATGGAACTGTATCTACATGGAATGACCAGAAAATAACCATACTAGTTGACTATGTGGGTGGTGGGAATGACTACGTTACAGTGTCTATACGGAATGATACTGGGGCAGCGTTAGCCTCTGCTGGGTTCAGGGTGGTGTGGTCAGCAGAATTATTGAAGATGGACGCTATACCGTCCTGATGGAGGAATGAAAAATGACAAGAAAGAGTACAGAGATAAAAACGATAAATGATGTGTATGGGAGTATACTAGACAATAATTTCGCAGTCACAGGAACGACCAACGAGATAGACATAACCACATCAGCAGGCTCAGGGAATGGCCCCGGTACGGTGGAGATTGGTATCAGCAGCAACTTCAGCGGTGGTGGTACTGGGACTGCGGATTTCCTTATCATGGAGGCGAACACCGGGATTTCCAACCACACTAATGATGCTGGTTCTGCATATAACATCAATAATACATCTTATCAGTTCATCTGTTTCAAGAACGAGCAGACTAAAGATTCCATTTACACTCATAGCACATCCAGCAGTTCTGAGGAAGTCACCGTGTCAGAAGCAGGGACATACATGATATTCTACGCCGTTAGGACAGATAACGGAGATGATAACCGATTCGTAGCGGAAGCGGCCATTCACCATAGACCATCAGGTGGCGCTTGGGTGGAGAGGGATTACACAAGAGCCACTTCATATTCTCGTGGTAGTAGTGGTGGGGGCATATATGATTACGATATACAGTTGAACTTCGCTGGTGCTCTTGTACTAGGGGCTGGTGATTCCATCAAACTCGGAGTCAAACAGAATGACGCTGATGACAGTTCTAACACTGTGACGGTACAAACTGACGGAACAATGCTGACTATGGTCAGAGTATCCGCAGTAGGAAACAAGGCCAACATCGTTACTGTATCAAGTGGAACAACTACACTAACCAATGCTCAATCAGGCGCTGTTGTATATGCCACAGGTGGTGCTGTGACTCTGCCAGCCAGTATAGAGAAGGGAGTGCAGTTCGTAGTCGTCAATGACAGCGGTGGTAACTTAACTATCAATTTGAATAGCAATACAGCAGTCATTGCTGGTCATGGTGTGTTGGCCAATCAGTCATCACGTACTTACGTTGCCGTATCTGATGGAAACGTAGCACATATAGGATGATTGAGATGCCTTTTGTCCCCGGATTCTATGGTTGTTGTCAGCAATTAGAGGATGAAAATGCGGGCACCAACCCACCCGGTCAGGTAACGGGTTTAGCAGTAGCAGCAGCATCAACCACTCAGTTGAATCTAACTTGGGACTCCACTGCTAATGCTAACAGTTACAAGGTTGAGAGGGCCACTTCTTCTGGTGGCTCCTTCTCTCAAATCTCCACACCCTCAAGCAATTCTTACAATGATACCGGAAGAAGCGCAGGAACAGCCTACTACTACAAGGTTCGAGCCACTAACGGTAATGGTGATGGTTCTTACTCAAGTGAGGCTACCTCTTTCACTTTACCTAACCAAGTTACAGGACTAACTGCCTCTGCTGTCTCTGCCTCTCAAATCAATCTCACATGGAGCAACCCAACCGGAACAGAGACAGGCTACAAGATTATGCGTGCTAGTTCTTCAGGTGGTAGTTTCTCACAAATTGCTACTTCTGCTTCTACAAACTACAACAATACTGGTTTATCCACTTCTACGGCTTACTACTACAAGGTGAAGGGATACACTAGTCCGGGCGGAGACGGTGCTCTTTCATCAGAGGCTACTGCCACCACGACTACTGGACCACCGGGTCAGGTAACGGGTTTAGCGGTAGCAGCAGCATCAACCACTCAGTTGAATCTTAGTTGGAGTGCTACTACAAATGCCACTAGTTACAAGGTAGAAAGGTCAGTCAGTTCTGGTAGTGGTTTCTCACAGATAGCAACTCCATCATCTAATTCCCACAACGATACGGGCAGAAGTGTAGGGACTAGATACTACTACAAGGTGAGAGCAACCAACGGTGATGGTGATGGTTCTTACTCAAGTGAGGCTAACAGTTTCACCTTGCCGGGACAAGTGACTGGTCTCTCTGCTTCTGCTGTATCAACTTCACAAATCAATCTATCATGGAACAACCCTACAGGGACTGAAACTGGATTCAAGATTTTACGCGCTACATCTTCTGGGGGGACATACTCCCAAATTACCACAGTCAGCGGGACTACCTCTTACAGCAACACCGGACTTTCAGCATCCACCACTTACTACTACAAGGTGAAGGCATACACCAGCCCCGGTGGTGATGGGGCAGAGTCATCTATCGCCAATGCGACTACGAATAGTGCAGGGAGCGCCCCAACAGGGGTCAGCATAGCCACAACATCATCAGGCAATTATGATAATGCAGTGATTGTTGATTGTATTTCAGGTCCCGGTGTAGTAGCCTCTAACAATGGTTCAACTTTTAGTAGCAATCTTGGTGATGTAGTACTGAACTACTCCCCTTCTTACAATAACGCTTTATTAGCAAATGGTGGTGTGATAGACTTCGTCGCTTATGGTTACATTAGAGCGACTGGAGCAACAAGTTTCTCTTGGGACATGAGAAATCCAAATATCGTACAAGATACACAGGGGGCAGTATCAAGTGTAGGACTTTCAGGTACTCCATCTACTAGTCAGAATTGTACAGTTTCTCATATACAAGAAGTGCTTAGAGTAACCCATAACTCTGGTGGTAGAGGATATTTACTACTCAACACAACTGGTGATGGGGTGGGGTTCCGTGTTGATGCAGAGGCCACTAATGCTACTGGTACTACGGCGGCGGTATCCGTCAATGTAACAATAACGGTGTGATAGATATGAGATGGGAAGTAACAGGAATCCCCAAGGGGGAGAGTGGATTATTCAAGATAGAACATTATGACACTATAGATGGGGAAGCGTCTTGGTTGAACTATGCTAACTACCGTAACATACCAGATGGTACTTACACCATTTTATTCCGTAGGTTCGGTGCCGTTTCTTGGCTCAACATAATGCAAGACACCGAGCAGGAATATAACGAGCATGATTGGTTAATGTCACGTATGTCAGGTGACATACTACTCGCTGGTCTTGGGATAGGTATGATTCACATCCCGCTTCTTGAGTCAGACGATGTAACGAGTGTTACCATAGTAGAGAAGGAGCAGGATGTGATAGACTTAGTCTGGGAACACTGCGCTAAGGATGATAGATTCACTCTAATACATGATGACATTGACACATGGACTCCTCCAGAGGGAAATCAGTATGACGTGGGTTGGTTCGATACTTGGCTAACCCATGAAGAGTCCATTGATGATTATATCACTAGAATACAAGATAAATATGGTTCTGTAGTAACTGATATAGGTGGATGGGAATGGCCGGATTAAACCAACATTCCAATTTTCTTACCGACCCATTTACTAAATCTCTCTGTGTTTGTGTATTCTAATTTTACAGCATATTTACTAATACCGAATAATTTGTCCATTCTAATATCCTGTGTGATAGGTACACTATTACACAACGCCCACATTACTAGTATCTCGGTTGGTATATTTCCTTTGGCATCTTTCACAGAGAAACACCCACCTAATCCTCCTATGGATGAATCATACTTTCTAATGCCTGCATCATAAGCACTCTTGACACAATCAATAGTACAATTAGACATATGTAAATGTATACCTAAATTAGGGGTTATCTGTAATGCTTTAGAACATAGAGAATGTACACTTTCTTTGGTTGCAGTACTATCTGTATCACACAAAATGACTGTTTTTGCTATATTTTTACCCCATTCTACACACTCTAACACTGACTCTTCTGATGTATCTTCGCTAAAGCAACAACTAATGTATAGTCTATTTATTGGTATTTCTTTCGATATATTTTCATATGTTCTTATTGCATCTGTATATGTTGTTTTTTGATTTTTCTCAATAAACTTTTCACACGGACTGATTACCACATTTATGTGTTTCACACCTAGATTCTTTGCTCTTTCAAATCCTTTCTTATTCATTACTAGTAAGTCACCACCAGTCTTCTTGTATAATTTATCGCTATCTCTCATTGGTAGAATAGAGGGGTGCACTAGACTACCAACTTCTATCTTATCCAGTCCAGCCCTCTTTAGTTTCCTTACTAATTTTACTTTCTTACGTAGTGGCACTACTTTGGATAAACTCTGCAAACCATCTCTAGGACTGACTTCATAGATTGAAATCGCTGAAGATTTTTTCACCTCTCTTCGCCCCATAGTGTATGATAGAAGCAAAGTGAATCCACACTAGCAGACCATAAATTACAGTTGAGTCTACTACACATCTTAGTACCCCATTTCCATCTTACTAGGTTTCTTCATCTCACGAATCTGCTGTGCCGCGAACCTAATCTTCTGCGTGCTATGGAGATACCAGAAGGAATCTTTCGGGATTTGAAACTCCGCCTCAATCAATTGACATAGTTCGTATCTAGAACTGGTTCTGAGGTCTTCATCAATGTCCACACCTAGGACTTTACTGACCTCTTCATCTGTGTATTTCACACGTTTGTCTAACCATACGTATACGTTACCCATTACACTCATGAGTTTACGGGCTAACCATCTCCGCAGCATAGTGGTGTAGATTCTGCACCGGGGGTAGTTTATGGTTTCGGCTTCTTGTATACTGAGTCCTGCCAAAAGTGGCCACATTGCTTACATTGCCAAAGATTGATTCTCTTCTTTTCAGAGTCTTGATACCTAGCATTTAGCCTTCTAGGTATATGCTTGTGATTACAAGCACGACAAGAGACGTTTAGTTTGTCTAGAAGTCTTCCCATTATTCAGCAGGACTCCTTCCTATGATATCATCTATCCTTAGAAGGGCTGTAGTAACCTCAGTAGCACTTAGCACTGCTTGTTTGATTAGTTTGGTAGGCTCAAATATACCAGACTCTTTCATATTTGTAATACCACCGTCTGTTACATTAGGACCGTAGTTTAAGTTACCATTCTGTATTTCGTGTCTCATTGCTAGGACAACATCTAGTGGGTCATGACCTGCGTTCTCTGCTATGGTGGCAGGAATAACCTCTAGAGCGTCAGCAAAGGCCTCTATTGCCATCTGTGGTCTTCCACCCACACTAGCACCATGATTCCTCAGATACGAAGCCATGGCCACAAACGAGGAACCCCCTCCACACACTACCCTCTGGTCATCTTTCACTAGACTAACAACACCAAGAGCGTCATCGAAACCTCTCTCCACCTCATCTAATGTGGATTGTGTAGCCCCTCTCAAGACTAGAGTAGATTGGTCACTATCATCGTGGGCCGATACAAATATGTATTGAACATCATTGTGTTTCTGTCTAGATATTTTTACGAAAGCAGAGTCTTCCAACTCCTCTGGTGTTTGAGCAATACTAATGTTAAGACAACCATTCAAAGCCTTCATCACACTTTGTGGCACCCTTCTGACTACACCTATCCCATTCTTTCTCAAATAAGCACACACGTGGTCGTGCACTCCATCTCTAACAAACACCACACCTTTACCTTGCATCTTCATTACAATATGTTGTGCACATTCTAGTAAGTTGTCTCTTCCAGATTTCTGGAACTGAGAATAGTCGGCGGCATTCAGTTGAACCTGCACGTTATCCTTCCCCTTCTCCTCTTCTAGTCCAGTGTTCAAAAGAAGGACGTGAGTCTCCTCATCTAAGTCATAATCTAAAACGAAGTCCTTCGATACGATAACCCCATTGAATAGGTAAGACTCCTCTATGCTACCACCGGGTAGACTCACAACTCTAACCTTGTCCACATCTCCAGCAGCCATGACTGCATCTACACACAGTGTGCTGACGATATCAGTAGCCGCCTCTACGGTCTTACCAGTAATTGCTGTCTTGGCTACATCGTGTAGAACTTCATTTCCAATGTTAATTGATACCTCTCTATGTAGGTAGTCAATAGCCATCTGTGCTGCCTCACGATATCCCCTGCATATCACATTAGGGTGTAGCCCCTTCTCAAATAGCATCTCGCTGTTGGATAATAATTGACCTGCTAATACCACAGTTGTTGTGGTTCCATCGTAACAGATAGTCTCCTGTGTCTTTGATATCTCAATCATCATCTTACCACCGGGGTGTGCTACATCCAGTTCTCTCAGAATAGTAGCACCATCATTGGTCACTATTACATTACCAGCGCCATCAACCATCATCTTGTCCATTCCCATAGGTCCCAGTGTAGTCCGAACAGTCTCAACTATAGCCTTGGCTGCTCGTATATTCATCACTTGTGCATTGTTTGTTTTTCCTTTATCTTCTGTCATATCCAGTTCACCTCAATCTCTATCTCTTTTCCCGTATCTAGGGAAAGTGATTTTACTATACCATTTCTGGTTCCATATTCATATAACTCGTATGTGAGTTGTGCGTCTTTGAGACAGTAGTCTGCTACTTCATTGTAATTACCCAAAGCCCATTGCTCAGGTGCATCTATACTTTGCATGGACTTACCTTCCTTCAACGTGCATTTACTAAGAACATCAAGTGAAGTAACTATCCTATGGGATACACTTTTAGATGCTTTTGAAACTAGGTTCTTAGTATCTATAATTGCATCATCACTCTTAGACATAATATCACCAGCAGCCCAGCAGTCTAACGAATCTCTAATTACAGGTAAGTCGAATCCAATTATGTTATGTCCCAAAATCTTACCTCCTTTTTCTATATGTTCTGTTATATGATTTCCTACATATGATGCATTTAATGGTAATACTTCTACACCATCTAAATCTATATTTTCATTAGTAAATAAGGTTCCATTAGTGCCATCCCAAGTAGCAATAACACTCATCTTGAATAGGTTCTTATTACTCCATCCACCTATGTCCCAAGAATAATTTATTGTCTCAATGTCTAATGATAAAATGTCACTCATCGTTAACTCCCTCTTTCATGCGGAGATACACTACCTTGTTCTCCTTTACGGTGTCGAACATATCCTTAGCATACTTACCAAAGTGATTCCAACCAGTGCCTCTAGTTACTGAATTGAGTTTCATGTAGGTCTGTATCACGTTATTTTTACGATGCCATCCTGCTCCTCTAGAGTCATCAAAGTCCACCACATCTGTGTTCTGGTATGATATTGCAAACCTCTTCTTGTATTCTGTTACTTCAGTCTTCTTGTATCCTACCTCAACTTCATCCTCTAACCATAGGATTAGATTCTTAGTCAAATCATACAATATATCCTTAGCCATATCAACATGCTCCCCTGTAACTACCCAAGACTCATCCAACATAGCCATGTGTGCTGCAAAGATTACGGTGTAGTTCTCCACCGCAGGCATGAATGACGCAACCACGTCTCCTATACCCGGCCCTAGACCATCAAGCAATGAGTAGTAGTCCTCTATTGAATCGTATGCCGCAGGATAGAAATCCTCTCCTGCTGTAAACATCTCATGCATGTGGGCTTGCAACAACTCTTCTTGGTTTTCCCTACTCATGCTATCCCAGTCTGAGAATGATGTTTCGCTGATGTTGAGTATCCTATCCCTAACTCTCTTGGTGAGACCCTTGAAGTAATTTACAATATCATCATGCTCTACAGACATCTTTGGTATCTTCTTGAAGGCCATCTCCATCCTCTTCATACTGACACCCATCCTCTTGTCCCTGTCCCAATCCTGCCAGAATAGAAGCACTCTCTGGAAGATACCCTTAGTGAGAACGTATTCCTTTACACCCTTAGGAGGGAAGGTAGTAATCCACATAGACACTAGCGACTCGGTCTCTATTCTCCCCGCCTTTGTGTGTTTAACGAGTATGTTGTTGTTGCTCCCTACGGGGTTACAGGCAGACTGTAGATACAACACGGTCTCCTGACTGTGCTTGTTGGGATTGAGTATGATAGAACCCTCATCGAAGTTGAGGGCCTTACGACCATCTAGGAGACCTTCTTTGAGATGCTTTACAGTTTCACCATCTACGGTCTCTTCTTCCCACCCACCTATGAGTGCGGCATCAGTTCCTGTGGTATACATCTCCGTTGGTATCTCAGCCTCTTTACAGATACCACCTATGAACTCCCACGACACGGATTTACCTGACCTACTAGGTTGAATCCAGAAGACGTGCACTCTTGGGTCTAAGTGACTAGGACCCCATGGTATTCTTACGTAAGGCACCGCTACTTGTCCTTGAAGGAAGAAGAAGGAGAGCATACCGGGTATGTCGTTCTCCATTGATGTCTGTCTAAAATGTTCTAGATAACCCTTGAACAGAGGGAACTTTTGCACTGCTTGATACTCGGAGTAATGACGCATGATTGACCCCAGAGGGGGTCACTACTTAATATGTGCTATGTATAGACAAGACAGTCGGACACTATACAGATTTTCTAACCCTTCTTTCTACTACCATCTTCTCTTCAGATGTGAGTGCTTGTATGATTCTCCCCCGCAGCACCTCACCTAGACCTTTGATTTTCTTCAGTGATTCAGGGAAGCACATCTCTTCTATGCTACCACACTCCTCTAGAATCCTGTCCGCCATGTCCTTACCTATGCCGGGAATCGCTAGTAGCATGTCTGCTCTGACATCATTGGAAGCCACTCTACGAATGGTTCTAGCACCATGACTAGATGCTGGCTTGTGCAACTTGTTGTGAAGTTTGGTAATGAATAGAGCAGCCTCACTCACGTTGGGTGTATAGAAAACCTGACACTCAAAGTCACTCATAATTCTGGCTATTGTGCCTGTGAGTTCATTCTGTATTCTAGTGTATGTAACCCTCTTACCACTCTTCTTAGCCATGGCTACATATTTATCTATACCACCATGTATCACTAAGAAGAATCTCTGGTAGTTGATATCCATGTTCTCTAGTTGTCTCCATAGGTGACCGCTGTGACTAGATAGGAAGAGGTCATTGATGCTCTTCGCTTCAACACACGCTTCACCTAGAAGATAATCACCAACCACCAGAGGTCTTCTTATGACTGATAGACCAGCCTTCTCTGCCTTCCTTAGCACTGATTCACAGAGAGTGCCTCGCTCGTTGCTATCCACAACCATGGCCGGTCTTCTCATTCTCTCAACCTACTACTGTGAATCTTACACAGTTTCTTAGAATCTCCTGTAATTCTAAACTTGCATCTTTTACCCAAAGTGGTTTTGGCATGACATCTATGTTCTGTCTTTGGGTGTGTAAAGCATCTCTGACATAGATTAGAGAACGCTTTACTTCTAGAAGTGAGGTTTCTAGTTGATAATTTAATCCCACACTCCTTGCATTTCCTATCATTAAAAGACACCTATATCTCCTCCGCTGTGCCATCATAGTATCTACATCTTCCAGTGCAGATGCCGTCTTGTATTAGTGTGCGACAGGTAGCAGGAATATATCCGTTGTTACCACCACTCCCTACCACTATGCTCTTGACTTGATGTGTGGTCACGTTTTCATCGAAGTCAACCCACTCTTGCTTTCTGATGATTTCAACAATCTGTTTGACGTGTGTTTGTTTTTCCTCTATTGATGGGTAGTCTGGTGGAAAGAACCATCTCAGTCTACCCGCTAAGTAGGATGCGAAGTGAACCCTTGCCTTGTGTGTGGGGTTGCCCCCACCCATTGCCGACTGTGCTAGACAGGGGAGGATAATCATATTGTCAATTGATAATTCTGGTAAGTCTATGTTCTTGTATTCTTTACTCTTGAACTTCTTGACTCTCTTCTTCACGTGTAGTCTAATAGGCTCTTCACCGTATCTTACAAAACCAGAACGATAGTCTTGAGCCATATCTAATAACTCATCATAGTTACAATTCATGACCTCTTCAGAAGTCAAAGGTATAGTCCAACAACCTCGCTTACTATTGTAGGAGTTGGGTATCCTAATCATACCAGCAGTATCGAAGGCTACTGTTGGGTCATTGCAATACAGGTTCATTGCTTTGTGCCAGTCAGATAGAAGAAGCCTACCAGCCTCTTTGATTAGAGCGACATCATAACCTGTGGAGGGTGTATGGGTTTTGCCCAATGGTATCCAAAAATGAAAACCACCACCACTAAACCATACGAAATGGATTTTGTTGTTGCTTTTTAAGTAAGTATGGAGTGCTCTTACTTGTTCGTGCATCTCATCAAATGGGACATCGACACCTTTCTCCCTGAAGTTCTTACAATCAAAGTCACATACGAAGTGACGTATGATTGGTGTGTTGTAATCGACTCTATGATTTCTAGGAGGGGTTAGACTTCTATATCCATAAGCAGTAAAATATACATTTCCACTACCGTTCTTACCTTTCCAGTAACTCTCCAACTCTGTTGGATTCTTTACGAGTCTTCTGTAACCCTTGTTACCTTCAGAATCTAATTCAAGAACTTCTCTTGGAAAGTCCAATGTGATGAATGACATCCTAACCATTCAGCCTTTTACTATCCAACTTTATTTCTATTTCGTCAATCAATTTAGACACAACATCACCGATGTCAGGGTTAGTCAATAAGGTCTTGTTAATTGATATGTCCATGTAATCATACATCTCATCAAGGTTAGGCTCTATGCCTATGTCACCATATTGATGTAATGTGGTTTGTGTAGACATTCTGATTTTGAAATCATCTCTCCCTAACATTTTCACTTTCACATTCACTTTCATGTATGGCACTAATCTAGTTACCATACCATTCAGTATCTTCTCTAGCATTCTCTCGCATTTTCTTCTCTCTTCATTATCTTCACTGTTCATTCTAATTCCTCCAATGTCCACGCTGGACAGATATCGAGAAAATCACACCAAGCGCACTTGAACTCGTTTCTCTGGGCGGGGAATGTTTTTGTTAGGTGGGCCTTGACTAGTTTCTTCAGCCTACGCTCCACTACTGCGGGAGTATTCCTAGCACTCCTATCGCTGGTTGAATGGTAGTCCCAATGGACCCCATCTCCTTGATTTATGTTACCTCCGGGGAACTCCCATCCCCAATGTGTGATGGGAAGGAACTCACCGTGAGGGCTGTTCTCTAGCATCATCTTGTAGAACTGCATCTCTGCCCTCATGTCAGAAGACTTCCTAGTCTTCCACTTACCAGTCTTCAACTCCATTAGTGCGAAGCCTCCAATCCCATCCTCAAATATCCTATCAATGAAACCCTTCATGTGAATTGGCACACTCACTGTTTCACCATCATCTGTTTCTACCTCGACAACTCTCGTGCCGTGTATCTCTGACTCATTACCTGCCGGGAACCAATTCTCTCCATCACAAGCGAGCAGTCTATTGAATTGCCAGTCTACCCAAGTAGTAATTTGCTCAGGCTCACCATACAAATAAGGTTCAGGTGGTGTGGGTATCACAGAGTGCATCATGTCCCTTGCCTTCCCTGTCTCTCCAGCATTGAGTAACTCCATCACCTCATCAAAGTGGTCATACATCTTCTCAAAGAAGTATTCAGTGAAGTCGTGAACATTAGTTCCTCTAATGTGGTGGTCTTTCTCCTCAGTTGGGAGTTTCATAATGTTCTGGAACTCATACTGTTTATGGCAGAAGCCGAAAGTTCCTAGACTACTCTTAGTCACTCTCAGTATTTGCTCTACACCATCAACCACCATACCGGGTTGCCATGCGTATGTGCTTTTGTTGTATGATTCTATCATGTCATCAAAGGGGTAGTCAACCCTTTCTGTTCGGTCTACCTTTATGTCTTCATTAGGATTGAATCTCATTCTCCACACCCTCCTACACAATTCATAGGTTGTATGTCTCTCCCACACGAAGGGCAGAGTATTGGCTTACCACCACTACTTACCACATTATATCCTTGCCAACCACAAAAGCAACTAATCAAACGCTGCATCATATCCACCCAAATAATTTTGCTATAACAATAGTTGAAAGTAAGATGTTCAATGCTGCTGCTATTGTTCTCCAGAAGGCTAACTCAGCGAAGTGCAGTTCACTCCACCACTCTGAGTTCTTCATCTATTCTTCCCCCTGTGAAATATACTCAACTGATGCATTGCATGAAGAACATTGTAAGTGTGCTACTGTACCTTCTTCACCCATCAAATCTTCTTTATCATGGTCTGCTTGCCAAATGAGTTTGCCTCCACACCACCAACAGACATCTCCCCTCTGTTGTTGATTTTTCTCTATGAGTTTCTGTAAGTAGACAGACAAATCCATGGCCTCTTCCTGTGCGTGTGTCAACCACTCTAGAGTAGTAAGTGGGGCAGACTCCATTGTTACCCCATACTTCTCCTTACCTACTGCCGCTCGTCCTTGTATCTTCTTGCATACTTCATCTTCTATTCTACTCATTTACTCACCTTTTACTATGTCTTTCCAAGTTTCAAAATCAATAGTTCCTTTGCAGTCAATACATCTACCGTAATTCCAATCTGTTAGATTCAAAAGTCTGCCACATTCACATATCATTTTATCACCACTCCTCTGGTATACTACCTGATAGAGAATCTAATTTCCAATCCATAGTATCGTAAACTGACTCTAGTTTCTTATGAATCATCTTACTAGTAATAGTGTCATAGTCTATATCAAAACTCTCAATCTCAGACACATCCCTGAATGCTATTACCTTAGCCCACATAGGTTTCCTCTTACTGAACTCAATTTGATTAGGTAATGATTCAGGTGTGCTGGTAATGTATACCCATTGCGCACCGTCTCCCGGTTTGAATGGTTCATCAGGCTGCATGTTATCGTTGTAGTATTTTGCTGCCCTAACAGCCATAGGAACGACTGTGGTATACTGATGAAAAGGTTTGTTGACTCTTCCGAAGGTGGCTATATCTTCTATCTTCACAGAGCCATCTTTCAGTGAGTTCACTATAGGTCTGATTGCTGCATTGACTTCATCTTCTGAAGCACCAGTGGCTATCAAATTGAAGGCAATGTCTTGCACCTTCTTAGTGATGGGAGCAGCGTTCGCTGCCTTAAGTTCAAAACCAGTAACCTTCATCTCTCCCTTCTCTGATTCAGGCCATGCCTTAATACCAAAGTATCTATTCTTCGTCTTAGTGCATATCCAGAAATCGAAGTAAGCCTCTAACTCTACATCAAGATAAGGCATGTCTAGTTTTTCTTGTGCAGTCTTGGTTAGATGTTTTGCTAAAGCCTCTGCTTTATTGAATGGAACTTGTATGAATGCGGAATCAGTGTGACCATACAAGGCGTTGTAGCCCTGACTCTCACTCTCCGTCATTAGTAACTTGATACTCTCCCTACCTCTGTAGGTAATGGTCTTCCCAATGTCTAGGTCAGACCACATGCCTCCTATCTTTCGCATTGCTACCATACCATAGAGGGCGTTTACAGCAACCTTCGTTGCTGTCTGTAGCATATCGTATCCCAGTCTCTCATCTGGGTCAGTTGAGTTGTTCATTTTCTTCTTGTATTCTTTCCTTAATGCCAGCATCTCAACTACTACGCTAGGCAGAAGGCCTTGTTTAGATTGGTCCCAGTATGTCCCATTACCCACACTTTTGATACCCTCACCAGAGTGTCTCCTTTTGGTCTCCCACGATAAATTGTCACTAAGGATTATGTTTGGGTAAAGAGATGCGTAGTCCACTAGTGCAACACCTTCATGTCTACCATGTTTAGGGTCAGGGATGAAAGCCGCTTGTAGTTCCTCTCTTGAGTTTGCTCTACCAGATGGGGCTTTGTATTCTGTTCGTCTTGCTATGAGACCTCTGAAGTATCTAGTTACTTTGTTAGTGCTGGGAAAAGATACCCCACATATTTTCTGCATGGCTAAGTGGAAATCTATAGCGTGGATTTTCTCATCTATATCTCTAAGAAGAGTTGTATCCACTAAACAATAGTCTACGAACTCATCAAAGTATTCTCTCCACCCATTGTGAATAGTCATCCCCTCTACCCTGTTAGTGAGTTTCTCACCCAACTCTAGTTTCTGTGCTATCCAATCTAGTTTCCTACTAGACATCTGTCCTCTTCCAGACTTCTGCCATATCGACTCAAATCCACTACCAGTCATACCACGTGCCGCACTGTCGTAGACTAACCTACCTCTAATTGGTTGAGCGGTGTCATCATAGAATCCCTGTCCACCCTCTCTGAGTGGAGTCATGTAATGCAGAGGGCTTAGTCTGTTCATGTCCTCTAACCTTCTAGTCAAGTGTGGTAAGTCGGCCCAGTTACCAGCGTGTGCTACCATGATGTCTGGGTTACATTCATCTAGATACTGAATGAACCCCTCGTGCATAGCGGCCTCACTACCATACAGGTGTAACACATAACCGCCCTCCCTATCTATCCAGTTAGTGGAGAAGTATTGCACACCCTCTTTCCAAGCGAAGACTACGGGATGTTCTTCAAGGGTATCAACAACGGCCATGACTGTAGTGAAGTCCTCTTTAGGGTCCCACTCTAAATCATAATACCAGATGCGTGGAACGAACTCAGGTATACCATCAGGATAATTGTTGATGATGTATTGGTCTCTGTAATCTAAATCGGCTTCATAGGTTGGTATTCTATCCTTGATGTTCCATAGATTATCAGGTGAGACTGTCGTCATCTTGATGATAGGAACACCATCTATTCCCTCAGCCTGCTCATCAAAGTGAAACCTAGTGCCCGGAAAATCAGCACATACTCTTGACTGAAGTCTGGGGTTTACGTCCTTCCTAACCCAGCAGAATGGCTTAACGTAGTCGTCATCATCTGGTGTGATGAATCTCTCAACTAGTTTACCATCACTACCTCTAGTTCTCTCATAGATATGAGGGGATTCAGTCCTATCAAAGTCAGGATGATACCAATCCACAATCATCTTCATGCCTCGTTTTTAATTACGAGGAAACTATTTTCTTGTTGAATGAATAAGAAAGTGCTTTCCCCCATGTGAAGAACTGCGCCTCCATCTTCCAACAATGAAGTGCAATCCATCAACCACTTACCAAACTTAGACTCTATCCTTTTGTTCGGTCCCTCTGAGTCAGTTAGTTCTATGTCTATTGTCAACTGCATAGTGCCTTGTTTACCCGCCCTGAGGAAGAACTCATTCTCCTCTGGATGTATTGAAATCATGAAGTTAGGATAGGAGAAGAAGTTCTTGAAACTAGATACAGACTTCAGGTTAGCGATGTCTATAGTTCCATGTCCTTCTAATTCTTTATCCTTGTATGTTGTGAACATACTCTCCTCTGTGGCTCTTAGAATCTTTTCCACATAGGGAACTTTGGAATAACTATTGATGCTACTCATAGTGGGAACTTTGAGAGTCATTGAATCACACTTGACGGTGAGTTGTTTACCCATGTCTTGTTGAGAGAAATTAACCTCACTTCCCTTAGCCTTCTTACAGAACTGCACTACTTTCTTCAAATCAGATACTCCTAAGTTACCCTCACTCTTGATGTTATCATGAGGCACAAGCATATGCCTTCGTAGGTAATGTGTGTCGAATCCTATTGTGCCAGTTATCCTAGCACCTGCGACCATGACCATCAGGTCTTCCACATGCTCTCCGAATGATGATAGGAAGGCTATCGCCTTCTTTCTATCAAGAGTTAAGTTAGTCATCTCAAAGGCTTCCGTCGTATAGTTCGGGTAGTCCTAAGAAGACAGGTGGCTTACCTATCTCTGTCACTAGAACAGTTCTCTTCTGTCCTTGTAGTCGTGCGTTTGTCTTACACTTGTCGAAGGTAGCGGTATACTCACTCTTGAGTAACTTACCTGTCTCGTCATCATAGGAGTCTTCCCTATTCATAGTGATAATCTGGAAGACGAAGTTGTTACTTGCCTTCTCCCAGTCTGGTCTCCACTTAGCCGCTTCCTCATTCTTTCCGAAAGAGTAGTTGGTGATTCTCAAGTGGGTCTCCCAGAAGATACGTATACCCTGCCTGACTAACCCCTTACACACAGCAGTCAACTGATGGAATCGAGTCTTACGAATTGCCCAATCCCACTGGTGACCTACCTTGAGGTTCCAGTCAGCACTTTCAATACCATCCTTAGCGAGATTTAAATCCACGATACGCATGTTGTTAATGCAGACGCTGTCCCATAAATCGACACCAGTTACTAACACTCCCCACAATCGAGGGCCTTCGTAGTCAGGTGCATTCTGTTCTTTCGCTCTCTGTAAAGCGAACTGCATAATCTTCATGACACGATTGTGTGTCTCTGGATAATCATATGCAGTCCTATCATTAGCCTGCATGACCCAAGGGTCCCAACATTGAATGTTCTCATTGTCTGAATAGAATGCACTAGCAGAAGCAGAGCCACCACCATCGAAGTCAACAATCTCAAGGGTGTCCCCTCTCTTAGTCGCTTCCTCATCCTTGACGAATGCATCCAAAACTATTGCTGACTTACCTGTGTTCTCATGCCCTGCTATACCTACGAACATGTGTGTCTTAGGTCTGTTAGAATGAAGGTGTGTCAACTCCGCTCTTAGGTCTGAGAATGCATCTACCTTCTGACCCGTAGGTTGTGGTGTAGCCCCTTTAGCCTTATTTTGCTTTACAGGTAAGGTGTTCTGTAGTTCAGGCGGTGTGTCTTTCGACGCTTCCATCTGTTTTGCTTTACCAAATCCGGCCATCAATCCTCACTTCTCCTCTTCATCAACCACTTCTTCTTCTTGTGGCATCTGTGGTTGAATCTCTTGCAGGTCTCTCTGTAGTTGTTGCAGGCTTCCATTCACAGTGTTCACGAAGTTCTCTAGTAGTCTGATAATCATCAGTCTGTGAGCAGATTGTGCTTGTATCTGCTGTGCCGCTTCAGAGATTCTTTGAGCCTCTCCTGTCACAGCGGTCAGTTGACCTTTCAGTTCTTCATTCTCTTGCATTACTTCTTTCTTAGTTGGTTTCTTTTCTGTCATTTTCATTCCCCCTTATCCTTTTCATCCTTGTTTCCTTCAATGAATTGAGACATGTTAGTGTTACCACCTTGTGTTCTCTTTCGGATTCTCCTTGGGTCAGCATAGATACCAAAGACATTTATCTTCGGGCTTTCTACTCCGTCTCGTATACTCATACCAATTCTACCTATCACTAGGATTGTGGACTTCTCTGCCCATGGTATTTCCTCATCGCCTTTTCTAGAGACGAATGGATTGCTGTTATCGTGACACGCACCACTAATCCAACAAGCAACTTCAGACTGTGTCTTCTGTCCATACTGGCTCTGTAATGATACGTTGGTTAGATTGAGGCTGAAGTTTCTTCCACTCTCATCAAAGGCACTCTCTCTCCCCTCAGTGGATAGTCTGCTAACAGTTCCCTTTGTTATTACAATTGGTCCCGCTCTTGCAGTCTCTCCGTTTATCTCGAAAGTGCGACTACCAGAAGCATAGGCATCAGCCAATGATTCAAGTGGGGTATACATTTCATGGAAGGTATCAGACGCTAGGAACTTGTGTGGGTGTAGGAACTTTACCTCATCCTCTTCCACGAAGTCAGTAGTATACTGAATGTTCTCATGGAATCCAATACCTGTCCCTAGGACATCTCTGTAAGCCTCCGCCGCATCTGGGTTCGCAGGTCTCACTTGTATTCGACATGACTCTCCAACCTTTACTTGCATATCAGCGGAGTCACCTAGAGCATCTACTCTCCATAGTTTGATATCCTTATCGAAATCATTTTCGTGGTTACCCAAGAAGTAGTAGTTCCTTCCTAGAAGTGAAGGATACATAGGTCGTCCTGTGGTTCTCCCCATTAGGCAGATGTATTTACCTTCAACCTTGAATCCCATAGCGGGTTCTGAATCAATAGGCTCGTTAGTTTCTATTACCCCGTTAGCAGTTCTAATACCCCAGAAGTTCTCCTGTTGCTTATACTCCCCAACTACACCAGAATCAATGGCTTCCTTGTTGTTAGTAATGTATTCTCTCGTTGCTCTGCTGACCATACCGCCCCTACGGTCTGTCTTCTTTGCATCAACACCGATGAAGCATCCGACAAAGGGAACTGTATTTGCTCCCCCACCTACTGTGCTTCTCCTTAGTTGAATGAAGCATTGCTCTGCCCAATCAATGAGCAAATCCTCGTCTTCATCTTGCCAATCATCGCAAGAGTGTTCATCAGAAATGAAGGAAAGGAAGTGCTTGATTACATCAGGCAATTTATCTCCAGTCCTCTCTGCATGTTTCTCCATACGCTCGATTACCCCTTCGGGTAATGACATCGGCGTGGCTTTCTCTGGTTGGGCTTCTTCGTTATCATACTCGTTTGTCTCATTCATTTTGTTTCATCTCCTTTCTCAACTTCGCTACGAAGTAATCGAGGAATGCTTGGTCGCTGTCAGGCCACTCGTATATCTTGGTCATCATATCACCATAGACATCTAGCACCGTCCAGACTTTGTCATCTTCATCCATATCGAATAAAGAAGATAGATTCTGATAGAAGGAACGCATGACGAAGAACCTGTCTCTTCCGTGAGACAAGGCCTTGTGGAATTGAACTCTCATGTCCATCCATTCACATGTGACTGCACTGAGAGCCGCTTGGCTAGTCCCACTGAAGTCACTCACTCTATCCTTGAGAGCGTAGAGGTCATGCATGTGTAGTGATTCAAGTATGCTCACGCAAGCCCTCAAGTCCCCACCCATGTAAGTTACTAATCTTGGGAAGTATTCTCCCCACTCACTCAACACTCTCTCAGGGACTCCCATCTTCTCACACACGTTAGTGAGATGCTTCGCCCCTTCCTCACTATCTACAGCCTTGAACTTGTATATGACACACCTGCTTTTGATAGCGGGGCGTATCTTACTCTCATCATTGGCTGTAAATATGAATAGACAATTCGATGTGCTGTTTTCCACAATCTGTCTAAGGGCATCCTGTGCGGCAGGAGTGAGACCATCGGCCTCATCTAGCAGTATCACTTTCCTGTCTGCCATGTATGGAGATGTTTGGGCGGCAGTCTTCAAGAACACACGAATAAAATCAATACCTCTCTCATCACTTGCATTACACTCATAGAAATCACAATCAATAGCCTTGCCCAGCATCTGTTTTGCAATCACACGAGCAGCAGTGGTCTTACCCACACCGCTTTGTCCTACGAAGAGTAAAGCCTCAGGATAGGAGTCATTAGACTGCCAGTTCTTAGCATCATCAGTGAAGTTTTTCTGCCCCACTATCTCCTCAAACTCGGTGGGTCTCCCACGCTCATTCCATGACTTACTCATCATAACACACCTCTTGTTCCATTATAAGGGAAAGGCTCTCATCTGCTATTTTCACCCATTCTACAAATGAATCATAACCAGAGGGTGGGGGGTTATCCATGACCCATTTCAGTTGGAGATAGCCCTGCTTGTCTGCTAACCTCTCCTCTAGTTTGAAGTGTCTTATCATAGTCATCCATTTCTCCAAGTCCTTCTGATTAGTTATCTTACTCTGAAAGGGTAAACCAAACTTCTCCAATACCTCCTTCAGAAAAAAGAATATATTTTCACTTTTGGCTTGTTGTTGCTTTAAATATGAATTAAATGAGATGGAGCGCAGTATCCTGAATCCATTTACTGAAGATGCACTCTTTTGCATGGTAAACTTGAACCTCATATCAGAGCATAACCATCCTAAACCAAACCAAAAGTCATCTGCGTGTAAACTCATAATATCAACTCGCGTGTAAAATATCAACGTATTGGGTAACGTCACTTATCCCTAGGTCTTCACGTATTGAGGAGACAAGGGCATCTGGGATAGAGAGAGGGTCTTTCAATATACTGGGGATTATGGCCTCAATAGGTATAACAATCTCATCAGGTAAATCCTGCCACTCACCAGAGGGTATGATGGTGGTCATTCTGTTTACGGTGCTACTAAGATTATTCTTGATGTCCCCTAAGACATCAACCTCACCCACCACAATGTAATCATCATAACCATCAACACATGAGAGTTTTACAGACAAAGTGTTCTGTATTGACTTCATAGAATGAAGCCTGAGTATTAACTTGGAAAGAGATGACATCAAAACATAACCCCCTTCAGAAAGAGGGTTAAATGGATTCATATCTGGAAATCTAATAGCCTCATCATCATTGAGACTACTAATTAGGTCAGCCATACTACCTATATGTGTTGGATGATGAACTATCATAGGTGTGTCTTTCACGTGCTCTTCTAGTTTCATCATCCTTTCAGCGAGACCTAGATGGTGATACCTAGGGAATATAGCATCAAACACATGTATGTTATTACCATCAGTCACAGTCTCCAGTATTATTGGGGTGTTGGGTAACCATGAGACATCGGGTGCTTTACCGTTTGATACAATCCTACCACTTCTATCTCTCCAGACGAAGCGAACTCCATCATGCTCTCTAATCACATACAACATCTTAGTGGAACCTTTGTTAGGTATCCTTTGGTAGTGAGAGTTATTGAACACCACAAGTTTATCCACGGAATCATGTGGATGAAAGGGGATGTATCTCCTAGGAGAAAGGGCTAACTTGGTTTCTTCATACCACCTTTCAGGTATGTCTAGACCCTCAGGGTCTTTGAATATCATTTGAATAAGTCCTGTGGCATCCTTCAGAGAAGCATGTCTCTTCATAACATCAGCAGGGATACCTCTGCTGACTCCTAAGTGTATCACGAAAGCACGCGATGTGATGGGTGCTTTGTTTCCTAACATGTGACTCCAAAACAATCTAGCCTCTATCTCATCCATCTTGTGTGTTGTGTCTAACACCTTAACTGCGCCTAGAGATACACTTTCCATCATCCTATTCGCATCTTTGATTGACCAACCCTGTGATGTGCTAACATTACTTTCCTGTGCTAACGCTAGTGACAGTTCTCTCTCCCCTAATACGTCCATTACTACATCAATGAACACACCTACCTCATTAGCGAAGAGAGCAGACAATGCTCCTCTCGTAATAAGTTTCTTCTGTGGATAAAGTAGTCTGTAAAAATCAAGGGCGGCTTCTTCTGTCTCGATTGAGGCCAAGACTTCTCTCTTCTCACTACCAAGTCTGATTGATTCATATAATCTTGAAGCGGTTTGGAAGTTCATCCTAACACCTTTCGGATTAGGAAATCAAACTGAACAGACCACTCTTTAGGTCTTGGTTGTGTTCCAATACCCAATGCACTCTTCGTCTTTGATGCTATACCTCTGGAAGTTACCTTCACCCCTACTCTCTTAGCGACGATGTAAATACAATCCACAAACAAAGCGTGTGGTGTTCTCCTACAATCCCAAAGAGGATGTGCCTGCACCTCTTTCTGTAAGAGGGTAGCGAGCACTATTACATTCAATGGTAATTCGAGTGCTGATGCTATCTTCTTAGTGGCATCCTCAACATGAGTCTCGTAAGTCTGCTTGAGTATGTCTGCCTTACCTATTCCCTGTTCTGGCTTCCCACCTTCGTTTACCATCTCTCTCACTCCTTTTGTTTATCATCTTCATCCTCCTCTAGTAAATCACTAACTTTGTTACCTATAGCGTAGTAAACTTCTGCCCCATTTTCGTCTTTCAGCGATACTCTAGACTCACATACATTACAAATCAATGTAACCCCAAACAACAGAGACAAGTTGTGGTGGTCATAACTCAGAACACCGCTACTATCGGTATTCTCAATATGAGTAAGTTCCCAAGCGTGTTTACCCTTCTCACTACACAAGGCCAATGCTTCCAGCGTTTCTTTCAAAGAAGATAATTTATGACCCTCTTCTAACATTCTCTTAGCCTGTTCCTCAATCTCTCTTATCTTATCCTCAATCATTCTTCTCGACTCCATACCTCGTTCTGAAAGAGGATAGCCTCTTCTGCTTTCATAGGTTTAGATGTGAATATAGTCCCATTAGACATGTGAATGTCTAGTATGGTGTGTTTTACCAGATACTTCGACTCAACTGTATGTGTTATAGCAGACACATCACATAGTCTGATGCTGGTTTTACCGGATGTTGTTTCTATCTCTATGTTATTCATTAGAATCCCCTCACTTGTTCATAATTAGGAACCCAATCCCCGTTCCTATACGATTCGTAACACTCGTCACAACAGTTAGACCAATCCTCATATGTAGATACACCTTGTCCTTCTTCCACGAAGTTATCACAATCAGGCACATCACAATCACCACCTGTCCCACCATAGTCAGCCCACTCGAATAACGAGGCGGTTCCACACCACATCTCTTCTTGGAAGTAACTCTCCCCTTGTGCATTGAAGTGGTGCTCCTTAATCACATTGTGCCAGACCTTCTCTATCTCGACTATGTCATCATGTAGTTCGTCCTTCTCTGCGGCTTTCCTACAAGCCACTATGTCCTTCTTGACTTCTCTCCACTCGGATGCATCCATCGGACTCAAGTCCTCACCACGTGCTCTAGACCCATCATGAGTATAGTGATACATGTATTCAATCACGTTACCCTTCACTCCTTCATCTGGCTCTACGTCTAGCGAGACCTTTCCTTCAGTTCTTTCTTTCACTCTTTGTTTTTCTATTTCGGACATCATACTGTTTCCTCACTACACTCTTGTTGTTCCATTATAAGGGAAAGGCCATAATCAACCAGAAAAAGGGTTTCTTTTCTTGCTGGTTGTATTATTGGTTTCGCTTCAGGTGTGATTTCGACAGGCCTATCTGCTTTTGATTTTCTTATCTCTATGCATTTAGGACAGAGGGGTAACTTCCTTGCCCACTTATCATCCATGCAATGTTCAGGCCATGCTCTGTCCTTCTCTCCACACAACCTTGTTCTCCCTTCCGAGAGATGTAGGTGTGTTGGTTCCCATGCCATTATCTCAACACTTCCTTCATTCGATGAGAGATGAGCACAATAAAGTCATCACGAGGTTTCTTTCCCTTACCCCTCCTGCTATGTTCCTTCAATTCTTTCTTTGTGAGAATACCAGCATCAACAAAGATGTCTATGAAGTCATCCATTCTCTTCTCCATCTCTAACATACGGTTGTTTATTGTAAATATGTTCCTACTGAACTTCTCGTAAGCCTCCGAGAACTTTTCATCCAGTTTGTCATTTGTGTATTGCCTGTTCTCTTTACTCTGAGTGGCAATATATTTGGCCATTTCCTCGACCTTCTCCTCGGTGTCCTTGGTCATGTTATCAGAAGCATATTGTAACAACTGACTAAAGCCGTCCGAGAACCTTTTTTCTGGTTCTTCTGTGATTGTATCTATGGATAACTTGAGCATCTCTATATCCTCTCTAAGGGAAGCAATCTCCATTTGCTCCCTAGTCTTCATCTCCTTCTTAGGGCTAAGATACACATTACTCTTTTGTGCGAGTCGAACACCACCACAATCTTGGCATGTGTATGCTCTGATTTTGTGTGAAGAGACAGAGAAGATTTTACCACACTTGTTGCATGTTCTATTACTACTCATGTTCCCTTCCCCCTGTAGTCTGGGTGTGTTGGCTTCAACCTATGCGTCCGCCTACTCTTCATGTTCTCAATTAACAGGAGTATGTTCTTTGCGCCAGCATCGAATCTCTTTGCTGTAACATCATCATTCACCATAATATCTCTCAAGGGCATTAAGTCCACGCTTTCTATCAACTCACCTAGTATTTCGTATTCCACATGGGATACGCTAGTCGCCCTTTCTTCGGTCATCATAACACCTCTCTTGTTCCATTATAAGGGAAAGCCTCTCTTCTCTTTTGTTGTTGCCTTATAACTGTAGTTTGCGTAGTTCATATACTCTCAGTAGTTTTCACTTTCAGTTTTTCAGGATAACCTAAGCCGTATTTTTTTCGGCTTGTCTTTCCTGCTGTTCTTTCTGGTCTTCATACTCGTTGATGAAGTCCACTAATCTAGGAATCATATCTTTGACTTGCTCTGCTGTGAGCCTTACTCCATGTCTTGTGTGTTGGTTCTTTCCGTCTTTCACATTCATGATTCTGAAATCAACCCAGACCTTATCATAGTAATCAACACGCCTTACGGCTATGTCTCCCTTACCGTCCTTCCACTTGCCTTCCATGCTTACTGAACGCCAGATGTGTTCTTCACCCACACTCATTCCTCCTCGTCTTGGAGTCCCCATCTCTTAACACTCATACAGTATGTGCCCCACATCCACGAGGGAACACGCTCTTGTGTTTCAGGGTCTTTGCTTCCTAGCACTACACCTAACTCTGGTGTCTCAGCATCAGCCATCTCAACCATCTGCTTCCTAGTCATACATTGTCTGAGTGTCCCTTTACTATTGACATATCTCATAAAGAGATAGTCACCTGCTAAAAGATGGAAATCATCAGGGTCTATCTTAGTAAGGCTACCACAGGAGCATGTAAGCCTGTATGCCCATACCTCCACCTCGTGTGTGTTACCATCCTCAAGTAAAATCTCCTGCTCTCCCTCAAAACTAGGACGAGCCATCTCCAAATCCAGTTCGGCTAGTTTGTGCCCACACTCAGCACATGCCCAAGACTTCGCTATCTCCATTCTATGTGCTGACTCTTGTGCATAAGCCTCTTCAGAAGAGGCAGGAGGGTCATAATCAACTGAGTCTCCCTCTAACATATTTATTCCAACACTCATCATAATAGTGGCAAACCTCATGTGGTTCTCCTCTACTGTAGGATGACTCATTCTACGAATCAACTTCCATGTGTCATCGGTTACCTTCTGGTAAGTTAGACCCGTTCCATCAGGACTCCAAACACCACCAATACCCATATTATCGAAGTGTTCCTTCGCCCACGTTTTCATCTCTGCATTTATCTCAAACTCGTTACTCATTCTAATCCGTCCAAATCTATCTCTATTAACTGTTCTACCAACTTATTACATTCCCAACAGGGGAACAAGTTGTGTGAATCTGTTATGACAACTATTGCCCCTTCATGTATATCCCCTTCACATAAGGGACAACACTCAAGGATTCCTTCAGCAGGGACAACCGCTAACAGTTCTCTGTTTGAACCCTCGAATGGTATCAACATGGGTTCTCTTCCTAACTCGTCTACGTCTCCATTACCATTCACGTATTTACCGTGTGGTAGGAACGACTTAGCAGTCATGATGTGTTGAGTGTATTTAGTATCATCACCCATTACAACCCCCCCTTAGAGGTGGTGACGGTAGGATGTATGAACACGTTTACCAAACGAAAATCCTCCAAGTCGTTTTCGATAGTCCCCGCCACCACGAGACCACCGCAACAAAGAGGAATTGAAAATTGACTACAGGATGAAAACATCGTCACCACCTGTAGGGATAACTGCGTCAGCCATGTCTTCCATAACATGCCCACCGAAGTGTGTTGAAAGTGATTGTAACCATTGCTCTTTGTCGAAGTATGGTATGTCTGGGCACTTCTTATCAGCGAATGTCTTAGCATCTTCTAATTCCCAAAAGCCCTTCTTCACTCCATCAAATACAATACCCATGAGAATGCGTTGGTTGTTTTGGATTGTTCCTTCATCCACCTTACACTCTATCTTGTTGTTCAATAAGTCTGTGCTTAATTTGTAGGATAATCCTCTTGCGAAAGACAGAGGTATTTCTTCCCTCTTACTCACGCCGTTGTATAGTAACTCCCACCCTATGTCGTCTATGGTGTCAACACTTTCAATCATACTAGCATCTAACACATACATAGCGTGTAAATGTGCTGTGTCCTGAGCCTCTAACAATACAATTTCCTTAGCCTTCATCCTCATACGAATATAGGAGAATGCCTCTTCAGGAATTGCTGTCTCGTTTACCTTATCTGCAACCCCATAGAGAATATCGAATATGTTCTGTGTTGTAATCAATGCATCACCCCGCCGCATCTATTGCACGACACAGGATGGCTTCCTGTGTATCTAGGCATAGGGTCTTCGCACTTACATTCTGGGCTATCACTCATCGTCATCATCCTCGTCAAGTGATACTAACCCTTGCTCCATTAAATGTTCTTCTGTTTCGCCATTCCACACACAATTACAGACATTACACAAATACCCTATAATCCTATGCCCATGTCTATCCGTGTCGCCCTTATCATCCAATTGTAATTGAACTACAAGAGGCTTATAGGGCGGCATTCCCGTGTTCCCATTCAAACAGAATATACATTTTTTGTTCGTTTCTATACGGTATAGAGTCATGCTTTCACCTCGTCAAGTGATACTAACCCTTGCTCAATTACGTCTGCAAGCCACCTATCTTGGTGCTTCAAGTGTGATTGGTAGTGTATGAGTGCGGCTATGTTTTCTAACGCACTAGTTAGATGTGTAACCACCTCAAGCAGGTCTTGGTTTTCAACAAGCAGGTCTTGGTATGCTTGGTCTTGACCATCGTAATCACTCATGTGTTACTACCCCCTCTGTCTCCCAATGGATAACATGCTCAACTCTAATCTCCTGACATCCATATTTCTTTGAGTGCGCTTCACACCAATCATGAACTTCTTGGATTGTGGTTAGTTCAACGCTTCCATCAATGTGTTCGCATTGAGGGTAGTAAGCGTGTGAGAACCAATACTCACCATGTTGGTCACAAGGAACACTCATTCACTCACCACCTCTGCTTCATGGAGTGTCACAACACTCTCTCCCACCAACTCTGGGTTAAGGATAGCGTTAGTCACAGGGACGGCTTGAACACGTATCTGTTGTCTGCCCGACATCTTGGTTATCGTCATATCATTGATTTGCTCAGACACTTGTGTTACCAGTTTAGCATGTTTCGCATACTTGTCCTTCCAATGCTTCGCAAGGTCTTTGTCTGTGCTGATAGACATCTCCATACCTTCCTTCAATGCCTCAGCAATACGTGTGTATGCCGCCTTACCTAGCGCACCTACCTCATCAGAATCCTCAGGCACTAACATACCCACGACCATGTCTAGTAGTATGTTCCTTTGTAATGTAAGTGGAACTTTCATGGGTATTCTCTGCTTCCACGATTTCTCCCGCTTGTATCCACGACCATGTGTTCTACCACCTGTGTGCGGCTCTGTCTGTATCATAACCGTTGAGCCTGTGAGCATATCCATAACCATTATCTCAGGGTCGCTGAAGTATTCTTCACTATCATCACGTATCTCTTTCTCTTGCTTCGTTATGGCCGCACCTAGCGTTGCTAACGCCTTGCCCGTTCCATCAGTCCATTCCATTTCTTCAACTTGTTTCATACATTACACCTCTCTTGTTCCATTATAAGGGAAAGCCTACAAGCGTTG
>Ga0209360_1000586_pt1 | contig 28547 bp, 33 predicted proteins | sample SaaInlV_130m_DNA_3_FD_184651 | JGI IMG/M metagenome (GOLD analysis project Ga0209360, IMG submission 184651) | Marine microbial communities from expanding oxygen minimum zones in the Saanich Inlet - SI037_S3LV_130m_DNA (SPAdes) (version 2) | ecosystem: Environmental > Aquatic > Marine >... | reverse complement strand
CCAGGATAAGCCATCGTTGAATAGAAGTTTGCAAACTCACAGTTTAGTTCCATGGCCATATCTAAGGTATCTTGCATTGTTTCAATGGTATCTTCGGGAAGTCCAAAAATATAGTTACCGATGACGGCGATGCCGGCGTCTTGGATCTTCTTTACTAAATCCTGAATCTTTACATCTGTGAACTTACCCTTTGTTACATCCTTTCGAACTTCAGTGTTTCCCGATTCGATTCCCAAGGCTAGCCAGTTAACGCCGGCTTTCTTTAATGTTTCAAGATATTCTTCTTTAACTGTATCTACACGAGCGTACGCCCAGAAGTTAAAATCATATCCTCTTTCAATAATCAAGTTGCACAGCTTCATGAAATGATCTTGATTTAAAACAAACATTTCATCAGCTAGCTTAATATTTCGAATTCCCATCTTATGAAGAGTCTCAAACTCTTCGATGATAAACTCTGGTTCCCAAAATCTGAATTTATTGCGGCCGTAGTCCCAATTTTCCAAGTTATTGTTACCGAAGGGTGCGTTAATACAGCAGAAACTACAACGGAACGGACAACCTAAGCTCGTATATAAAGAAGCGAATGGTTGACGGTCATCTCCGTTTGTCATTGCATGCCAGTTGGATGTACGGTACTTATCCATCGGCAATAACTCCCACGCCATGCCGGGTAGCTCCGTAGAGAGCTTCTCTTGCGGTATAATCGGCGCGGGGGTTGTGTAGCGGGTCTTTCCTCCGGCACGGTACCAGAGCCCGGGTACGGTGCTTAGAGCGGCAGCATCGTCCATATCGATTTCTAGTAGCTTTTGAATAGTATATGGTCCTTCGCCTTGGCAAACAAAATCGGAGTGCTCGGTTTCTAACGTTTGGCGAGCGACTGCAGAGGGGTGCAAACCAATGAGGATCGTCTTAAGCTCTGGAGCAATCACGTTCAGTTGTTCTATCAACATTCGAGCACCAATCATATTTTGAGTTGATGCCGAGGGCTGTTGTCCGTATACCACTATCGCCACCAAACGAGGATTCTGCTCTTTTACTCGTTTTGCTGATTCTGATGCGTCTATTCTTTCTGCTTCACAATCAAGAATATTTGTAGTAAACCCCTTTGTGAGGGCATTTTTTGCCAGCAGCGCTGCCCATATAGGCGGTTCAATCGCTGAATAGTTCTTACTTAGCTCTTGATAAATTATTTGGGCGCCATTGGGGTGTACGAATAATACGTCTATCTGTTTCATATTAATAGTTTGCGTACCAAGGGCTTTCTATGATAGCATATGCTGTTATAAGTTGTCTGATTCCGTCATCGAGATCATATTTACACTTGTAGCCTTTATTATAGATCTTATCGCTACTAACAATGTAGTCGCGGGTATCAGGATCACTGTTAATCTCCGCGCGGATAATCTCCAGAGGAAGATGCTCTTGAATCTTTTCGGCTAACTGGAGCTTGTTCATATTCAGTTCATCATTTCCAAGATTATATGTTTCATTTTTACAATCTTCCCAGTTACGGAGCATAAACATAAAGCCGCGGCAAACATCATGAAGATGCACATAGTTGCGCATGAACTCACATTCATACAGCACTAGAACTCTCTCGCGCAATGTCTTAAGAACAAAGTTGTTTACAAGGAGGTCAGTGCGCATGCGTGAGCCCGGGCCGAAAACAGTAGCCAATCTAAACGTTATGCAGTTGTCAACATCCTGATATTCTTTCTCTGCCGCCACTTTGGTGCGTCCGTAGAGCGAAATAGGATTAAGGGGTGATTCTTCTGTACAGACAGAACCATCGACACTAACGCCGTAGCCAGAGTTAGTGCAGGGGTAGATAACCTTTTGATTTGGCTTTTTGTTTTTTGCTATCCAAGTATTAACGTCATGGTTAATCTCTTGGGCACCACGGGGGTCCTCATCGCACAAAGGAAAGCCAACCAATGCCGCCAAAGGTATAATAATGTCTGCTTCTGCCATAAGGCGTTCCATCAATAGAACGTTTCTAACGTCCCCCTTGATGAAGCCAAAATCTGGATTGTTGGTATAGCGCAGCAACGATGTCGGATCATACATTAAGTTATCGAGCGCTGTTACAGTATATCCTGCGTGGAGTAAGTAATCGATCAGTTCAGAGCCTATATAGCCGGCGCCTCCTGTGACTAATACGTGTTCTTTTTTCATCTAATAATTCCCCTTGTATGTTTAGCAATAGCAAGACAGGCTGTCAAGCCCGGTGATTCTATTCCTACTATGTTGATAAAATTCTCATGTTTTTGGTTATTTTCTATTACAAAATCTCTAAATTTCTCGCCGGGAGCTTGAAGTTTTGGTCTTATGCCAGTTAACGCTGGTTCTATCTCGCACCAACCGATATCTAAATATCGATTAATCGCCTCATAAAACTGGGGCTTGTTATTCTCTTTCATATCATAAGAGAGATTGTCTACATAATATGCATTTGGTCCGAAAAGAAGTCCGCCATTTAAATCTAGTACCGTATGAATTCCCAAATACTTGCCTTGAGGATCCGGTACCGGATAAATCAGCTTTTTCATATTCCTGTGTTTATTGGTTTTATAATACTCGCCTTTACACCAATGGATCTTATAATCATTTATTCCCACCATTGCCGCAATAGTGTCGCTCCAGAGCCCTGCAGCGTTAATTACTATTCTTGTTTGTATAATATCATTATTTGTATCAGTTGTCAACTTATAAATGTTATTTTTTTTATCAATCGATGTTATTTCAGTATTATACAGAGTGACCACCCCCGCATTTAAGGCTGACGCCTCAAGCTGCTGCATAACTGAATGGCTGTCTATTATTCCTGTAGATTCTACGTGGAGTGCCTTTGTTGCTTTAACGGCTGGCTCTATTTTGGCGATCTCTGATTTGCCAATCATTGATATACCTACTACCGCGTTTTTCTTCCCCTGCTCATAAAGTTGATCAAGAATAGGTTCTTCTTCTGGACAGGTAGCCACAATCAATTTTCCACATTTCTTATGCGGTATATCATATTTTTGTGCAAATTTATAAAGCAGTTTATTGCCCTCAACACATAGTTTAGTTTTAAGGGCGCCCTTGGGATAATATATGCCGGAGTGGATAACTTCGCTATTATGACTCGAAACGTGCTGTCCGAAACTTGACTCTTTTTCAACTAATATGATATTATCATATACCGAGGATAATTCTCTAGCTACAGCTAATCCTACAAGTCCGGCTCCAATAATGACAACATCAAAGTCATAAACCTCAGTCATTATCCCAGCTGATTTCCCAATCTTTAAAGTCGGCTGCTAAACAATCAATCTTATAATCTTTTCTTCCGCCATTAATCTCTTGAATCTTGTTCTTTGCCACATTCCTTAAACCGTTAAGCCCATGAGTAAGTGCTAAGTCGCCGTCACCAGTACCAGCACGAACTTGAGATTCGTTGTGCCAAATGTGCAGGTTCATCTGTGAAAGAACGACAATCGCCCTGATTGTTTCTGCGTTCACACTGGAGGGGCTTTCATTTAGAATAAGCTGTATATCGTGACAGATATCTGATATCTCTTGGGCGTACTCTGCTTTGTGTTCGGGGATGAACACTTCTTTGAGTTGAGCAATAGACAATCTATCGCATAGTTCAGAAAGTGTAGGGAGGTATTTACGTTGTTGACTCATTTTCATTCCTTATAAATTGTGAGAAGTAATTTTTATATTTATTGTAGTTCGCTTCACCGAATACATTTTTATGTTTAAAGAAGACTTCTGCTTCTTCTTTTCCCCTAGGGATTTGGTTTTCTGTTGAGGTTGATAACCCCTCAGAATTAAAGTAATATAGCCCCAGCGGAATATCAATTTTCTTAAATTTAGAACCTGCTGCGACCATTCTTAGAAAAATGTCCCAATCTCCAGCATACGATAAACCTTCATCAAAATATCCACATTTTTCGTGTACACTCAGCTTCCACATAGGCATTGGTCCCGGCAAACACTTGATCATATTCTCTGGAGAAAACTCATTTCGCGAATGCTCATAATAGTCCCCAGCCGAAGAGTTTGTCTCCACAGTCTCATTTGGCTTTTTAGTCTGTAGGCAGTCTGTATAAACAAGATCTATGTCCTCGTGATAATGGAGATGTTTTGACATAATCTCAAGATACTCTCTATGATGTCTATCATCAACGCATGCTTGAGCAAAGAACTCGCCCGTTGCCATATGGATTGCCATATTTTCAGTTTCCATTACTGACGCTCTATAATCTAATCGCTTGTAAATTACATTTTCATGTTCTTTCATAAACTCTTCGATGTACTGGCTCTCATTTTCGGGAGAGTTGGCATCAATAATGATGAGTTCGCACTGGTCAAAGATTGTCTGCTCTTGCATAGACTTCAGAAAGCCTTCGATATATTGTTGGCCGGCATATAGAGGGCAGAATACTGTAATCTTTGGTAAGTCTAGGGGCGGAAAGTATTTTATCTCACTCTTGTCAATTAGCTTAATCCAGCGTTGACGAAGATTCTGGTTGTTTTGTCTTATAAAATCTAAAAGTTCTTTGCCCTTCAGTTTAAAGTAGTCTTCGCTGGTGGCTCCTATCAGACTGTTTGTTATAAGTTTACAGCCAAGGATCCTTGATTCAATAGCAAAACGACTATATGTTTCTAGCCATTGAGGAAAGAATACTAATGTTTCCACTTGGGAGATGTCCCTAATAAACTCCGGAAATGGCTTGGGTTCGATTAACTTAAAGTCTATCCCATTTCTCTGACAATAAGCGATCGCTGCTGGCATGCCTTTATTGCGATTATTGGACTGGAGGATTCCGTACTTAATTGCTTTCTCAGCATGCAGATTGTTCTCTAAGGTGGCGAGTTGCTCCTCATTCCATATGTTGCCGCCTAAATTTACAATGTTGTTTATTAGGAGGTTCCGCTGAACGACGCCGGCGTGTTTTTTAGATTGACACAGCACTGCTAACGCGTTCTTATAAAATGCCTTGTTTTGTATTTGTCTTTCGGGTGCAAGGAAATCTTTGTATAAGGAAGGATTATTGGAGCGCACATATTTGTGATCGTGCTCTAATATGACGTACGTCGTTTTTGCTAAAGCTGCTTTTACGTTTTCAGCAAGTTGAAAGAAGTTCGCGACAATGAAGAACTTATCAAGATTATTCTCAACAAGTTGAACAGTTGCACGGTCAGACTTTAAACTAGCAATCTTTACATCCGGACTTAAAAGTTTCATCAGAGCATCATTACAAAACTCAGCGCCACCCATTACCTCATTGATAAAGAAGTCAGATATAAAGATTACTTCTTTGCTAATCATACTCTACCACTTGGTCCAACACGTCTCTCCATTGTTCTTCTTCTGGGTTCCCAGAGAACTTAAGAACGGCGTCCACCATAGCTTTATATTGTTTTTCCTGCGAAAATCTCTCCTGCACGGATTCAGCAAAGGTGCAGGCAGATGTTGCAACGCTTCCTTCTGTTTGATTTACAATATCGTTATAGCAGTCGCGCATACACTTCTTTGCAGATTGTTCACGAGGATAAGCCCACATTGAGTCAGCAATCAAGACACCATCCCAAACAACTGCTGGTTGTACTTGGTTAAGATCGAAATTTACATTGTAAAAGTTTGACTTGCCCTCTTCATCAACAAGAAAGTCCAGTTGACCGGACCAGCCAGTTGCAATGACAGGGTTGCCAGAATAGGCTGCTTCAAAAATCGGCAAACCAAAGCCCTCGCCATGAGCTAGAGATAAGAATGCGGAAATCTTAGGGTGTGTTTGTAGGGAATGCATTTCTTCGTCTGTCATGTCGCCATGCAGAAGATACACTTTACACTTCTTTTCTCCCAATGAGGAGATTAGCTGTCTAAGATTCTGCATTGTCATCTCGCGATCTAATAGGCAGTTCTTCGCAGCGTAGCACTTTACAACAAGTCCTACTTCTTCTTCTCGGAATTCCTCAACAAACCATTTAATAGTATTTTGTAAGTTTTTGCGTGGACCCATTTGTGCAGCGACGAGAAAATTGTGTTCATATTCTAAATCCAAGTCAACATCCGGAAGAGTATCAAACTTCTTTGCTGGATAGTTGACTGCTTCGATTGGAGTATCTAACTTGAGAATCATTGTCTGGTTTGTTTGTTGATTGGACAGTTGGTAGTCCGTAGCTAAAAAAGTATTTTTCGCATGGTTGGAAACTACAATAATACCGTCCATCTCATTACCCTTTTGAATCCATTGGTGTGATGTTTTCGTAGTTTCAATCCCGGCTGTGTATCCAATATTAATCGGCGCTGGCTTGTCCCATTCATTTGGAATTGTAACTTGGAACGATATATCAAACTGTCCGTTTTGTTGGATGTATTGCAGGGTCTTTTCTATAGTTCTATCAATCCAAGCCCTCTCAGGGGTATCCTCGTTGGTCCACGAGGTTTTTCCCCACTCTAAAGGCTGAATATAAATATCGAAAAGATCTGGCCGGGAAGCTAATGCGCGCATGGCGAACCTAGCCTGCTCTCCGTATCCCGATCTTGTTAGAAGGGGTCCTCTAAAGAATACTTTCTTTTTCATTATGCTACCTCCAGCAAATGCCAGCGTTTATATTGTTTTCTCTCATTCCATGATCCGTATGTTTCAACAACATCATCCATAATCTTAACCCAGTTTTTCTCATAATCATCAAAGTTATAGTTTACACGAACATGCTCTCTACCTTGTATCGACATCTTCTTGTAAGTCTTTGGTGCGATATTCAGAGCCTTTTTGAGGGCGGTGGTGAAAGCTTTCTGGGTGATGCGATCTTCATAGATATATGGCACCTGTAGAGAACCAATAATTGCCTTTGAAGAAGGTTCTAAGCCGTAGCCAAACCAGTTCTTTCCATCGGTAACCTGTTCTTGCAAGCCTCCTGTCATATTAACAATAATAGGAGTTCCGCATGCTAAAGACTCTAACGTTCCTAGTCCAAATCCTTCTGCATCTGAGATATTAATGGTAAAATGCGCAGCGTTGTACATTGCTGCGAGGTCTTGTGGAGAAACCTTATCAGTTGAAAGCAAAACCTGTCCGTCTGTTATATTAAGGTGGTTCAAGATATGAGGTAAGTCTTGTCCGTGAGGATCTCGCGCATCAGTATGCATAAGCAGAGTAGCTTTGTCGTGCCCAACCTCATCTAAAAACTCTTTAAACCACCAAATAAGCGTTCCAGATTGTTTTCGACGTGCATTTCTATTATTCCAGAAAAAGATTTTCTTCTCCGGGTTTGCGAACTGTGTTGAGGCTCCAACAACGCGTTCACGAATAACAGCGGTTCTTGCGAGATCTTCATCTGTTTTGAACTTATAGAAAGACTCGGAGTCTACCGCATGCGGAAGATACTCGCTGTCTACGTCTGGGGCAACTGTATCTAGAATACCCTTGGTAACCTTTGATATACAAACAACCTTATCATTAGATTTGTAGTAATTTGCATTGTAGAACGGTGCCGGGTTATTATCCCACACATGATAATAAACCATTGGGACATTGATTCTCACTTCGTTCTCGATTTCCCATAGCCACGTATAAAAACGAGGATCTGTCATAAACCACAATACATCCGGTCGTTCTTTCTGGAGTATTGAGCGGATGATTTCCGGGTTGCCATATCCATCAACAGGGAATATTCGCCAGTCTTCCCCGTAGGGATCAACCTTCTGCATCTGGTATTCTCTATGTTTTACTGCTCCGCCTAAACAGACAAATTGATAGCGCCCTGTTTTAAGGAGCGCCTCGATCATATACCGGGTTTGGGTTCCAACCCCGGATGGCGAAAGCGGGTGATCGGAGAGCACCAAAACTTTCTTTTTCTTCATTAAATTATCCTCACTTACAGTGTTCTGTGTTATAAAATTTGCATCCGAAGCCGGATGTACAGGACGCCTTATTCTTGATAGTTCGTCCTTTCTTGATGTTCCAAAGCGCGGTTCTTAAAACCTTTAAAGCGTTTTCAGTTTTCTTTGGACCACTTGTTACTCGAAAGAATTCAACTCTATTGTTTTTAGCTGTTCTTTTGAGTAGAGCAAAGTGTGTTTCAATATGTTTTGGATCTGTGTCTGTCTTTTGTGCGAAGAAGTGCTTATAAAGGGTTAGTTGATAAGTTGTCATTTTTTCGCTTTTACGGCGAGAGTTCCAACCCCAAGAACAGGTCTTCCAATCAAAGATGTGCACTTTTCCATCAGGTGTCGCGACGATAGCATCGATGTATCCCTTAAAATTGTATTTTTCTTCGTCTTTTATAGACTCATAAAGCGCAAGCTCCGTTGCCAACACTTCGTATTCGCCGAAATAATCACTCAGAGCATCTTCAATCTCAGGCAAAATTGCTTTGCCTTGATGGTGCATGTCGGAGGTCATCTTAGGGTCCACCTCAACATCATCTGGTAGTTTGGCGATATTTTCCTCAAACGCTTTAACAAAGTGCTCTTCTTCGTTAAAACTCTCTTTTAGAAGCTTCTTCTCACATACATCATGAATAGCGGAACCAAAAGCAGTGTAGGCATTTCCCTTGAAACCATCTATCTTATCTACTCTTGTTAATTTATGGTAAAAGGCGCAAAACGCCCAATCTTTTAACTCACTATAACTTATGTGCGGCACACAAACTCCATGTTTCTTATTATTATAACCACATCAAATGCTTTCGTCAAGGTTTTTTATGTCGTGAAGAAAAAAAAGTTTTTGTGCTAACACTGGGGAAATCGTTTTAAGCAGTGTTTTATTCGCATAAAGATAAAAATCAGTGAACCCTGTTGCAAAGTATTCTCTTAGCGACGTGGCTGCATAAGCGTTTATAAATAATCCAGTGCATATCATCCTCAGCTTATCTCTTCCCACTGTTTGAAACAAGAAGTTATCGAAATCTTCGTCATACTCTGTATTGGTAAACCAGTCTTTGGGAGCTTTGTAGCCAAGAGCGTTTAACTTATTGTAGAGTGAGCCTCTTTTTTGTAGGAACTCAGATTTTATTCTTTGGTCTGCATATATCTCGTAACCATACGGTGTTTCGATCGAATGTGCGATCTCATGCACTATATCGTCTATCAGATCTTCTTCGCTTTCTTGAACGTTTGATATATGTAAGATCCCGTCTTTGTAAAAGGCACTAATGTACCTTTCTTCAAATTCTTTGAAATGCCCGATTATGATCATCTCCATTTCTGATAATAGGTGATCGGGGATCTTTTCTTCAACTGAAGCAACAACTGCTTCGGGGCTGATATCTGGGTTTTCTATCTGATTTTTAAAGTAAACATGGGTGCCGCGGCTGGTATAAAAATCATGTCCCGGCTGGTTCAGTTTCATCTGTTTCTGTCTTAAGTGTTCCTGCATCATTTAGTCCTAATTGATATCCTCTTAGAAAGTTTTCCTCTGCGATAACATAAACTAATTCCGGAAAGTCAGCGGCCACAGTTTCAATAATCATATGGGCTGTTACCTTCTCATTGTCCGGTTGTAATTTTGCACCGGTATAATTAATGAGATATTGTTTTAGTTCCGAATTATTGTCCGGCGTTGTCGCCAGCATAGGGTTGGTGTGTACCTCTTCTTCAGTAATCACGTTTGTTTCTTTAGTTGTCATGTTATTTACTCCTATTAATAGTATAACACATTAAATCTTATTTGCAAGTATATTTATTAAATATATTAATCGGTGGGTGATTTATCTATAAAACCTTAGCTGCCATCGTTGCAACTTCGCTTCTTTCACCCTTTTTAAATGTAACATGCCCTGCAATTGGAAACTCTTTAAACTTTTCCACTGCATGAGCGAGCCCATTTGATGTTTCATTGACATAAATATTGTCAATCTGTTCAATATCACCTGTAAGGATCACTTTGGTTCCATCTCCGACGCGTGTGATAATTGTTTTAATCTCGTGCATGGTAAGGTTTTGAGCTTCGTCAATGATCATGAACGCATTTGCAATCGAGCGGCCACGAATATACGTAAGAGCTTCGATTTCAATCTTGCCTTTCTCCATATACATTTCAACCGACGCTTTATCTCCCATCAAGAACTTAAGATTATCTTGAATCGGCATAAGCCATGGAAGCATTTTCTCATCCACTGTGCCCGGGAGGAATCCTATATCCTTCCCCAGCGGTTGGACAGGGCGGGAGACAATCATACGTGTATATGGGTTTTCCCGAAGACCTATAGTCTGTTGTAGTCCGGCTGCTATGGCAAGAAGGGTCTTACCACTCCCAGCCATTCCGACAAGAGAGACGACCTTTACGTCCGGGTTCAATAAAAGGTCGATGGCAAAAGCTTGTTCTTTGTTACGAGACTTGATTTTCCAGTCTGGAATTCCGGCGTGAATCACTTTATGGAGAGGAGTGTGAATATCTTTAAATCGTGCCAACGCGGTTTTTTTAGGGTTAGCATTAGAAACCATCATAACATATTGGTTTGGATACCACTCGGTTTCCATTTCACTATCAGAAATAAATACATCTTCGTCATTGTAGAATCGATCGATCACAGCATCATCAACAAGCTGTTCTGCGAACCCCTGATATAACTCTGCCGAGCTTTCCAGCGCTTTATCTGTATTATAATCTTCTGACTTTATTCCAATCGAATCACAAATAACCCTCATGTTGATATCACGAGAGACCAAAATCGTCTCTCTGGGTGTTCGCTTTGATTCTTTAAGGTGTTCTTTGGTTATGATCGCTTGTGCTGTGGCGATTATAACATGATCGGGTACCCGAAGATCTAGATCCGGGGGAAAGGAGATAGAAGAAGTTACACAGGAATAAGACATCACTGTTACCAATCCTTTTCCTTTTTCAATCCTCACCCCTGTGTTAAGGTTGCCGCGGCTACGGATTTCGTCGAGGATACGGATTATGCGACGTGCATTGACTCCGACAGAATCTTGGCGCTTTTTATGGTTATCAATTTCCTCTAATACCTTAAGAGGTATAAAAATATCATGATTGCTAAACTTGTATATTGCTTCTGCGTCGGTTAAATAGACGCTGGTATCCAATACATAATTCTTCTTTTTACTCATGTAATCCTACATTCAATGGTGCTATCGATAAATAGTCTGTTACTCAAACAAATCTTATTTTATATCATACCATAATGGTGCCCCCACCTCGACTCGAACAAAGCACTGCGGGTTACAAATCCGCTGTTTTACCAGATAAACTATAGGGGCTAAAGTGGTTTTCGACGTCTCAGGAAACCACAAACCCCTGCCTGCGTGACGTTCGGCAGCCACGCACCGTTATTGTTTACCCGACGGTGCAGCGGACGCGGTGGCTAATTAAATGTCAGAGTACCGTTTTCTGTAGGCACACTAACCGTCCATGCAGATAACGAAACGTTCTCTTCTGCTAGTAAATTACCGACGGTGGTGATTACTTCTGTTGATAAAGTACACTCTCCTCTCTTATAATCGTATGCATGCACAGACGAGTCGATAAAGTCTAGATCATAGAAATTCTCGGTGATAACCTCGGCAACGAAATCCGTAAAGTAGAATTCGCCGCGGTCATAATCTTCGAGATGCCCTTCGGAGCGGAGATGGTTTAAAATTCCACCGGTGGATTCCCCGTATTTGGTGGACGCATTCAGCTTTGGGTGCTCTGTGATTAGTTCCGCGAGAGTAGAAATAACGTCGGTATCTGCGATCGCGGTATCAATCGCGGTTTCGTTGTGTACAAACACATCGGTGGCACCTTCATAAGTCATCGTAACTTTGGTGTCATTTGAAAGCTTTAGGTTTTTGATTTTATTAATAATACTCATTTGTTCTCCTTTATAAAGTATAATGTTATTTTAACATGGGAGAACTGTTATGTCAACTTTTTTCCCACAAATAATCAGACCACAAATCTGATACTTGTTTATCATTTAACATTGACGTTTTCTTTTATTTTTCTGACACCTTAGAGGTATATCTGTGGGGTGGTGTGTCAAATTGCCGCACATTTTCTACTAAGTCTGATGAACTTGCTAGCTTTTTGTCGCCTCCAATGCTCCATAAAAGTTTAACTCCAAGTTCCTCACATAGATGTTGCTCGGGAGTGTTGTCTCTGCCGCGGTCGCCGCCATTGGCAAAATATGTTGGTTTGTGTCGACGGATTGCTTCGCAGACAGTGCCGTCGCTATCATTTACAGAATCAACTATTACAACACCTTTGATAGCATTTAATATTAGTGCACGGGCTTCGAAACCCATAAACACAAAGCCCTTTTTACGAAAGAGCCATTCGTCAGAATTAGCAATCACAATCACATCACCATGTTCTGCGGCCGCCCTGATTAACTTTATATGACCAGCATGAACAGGATCGAACCCACCAGAAACCATTACAGTGGGTCTTTGTTTCTTCTCTGTCGTGTTAAGCATATCATTGTGGACTGTCATTTTATACTCCTTAAAATATAATTAGTAGTAATTTAAACTGTTTCAAAGCGGGCGCTTTATAGAATAACATAACCCACTTCGATTAAATCGCCGGGGGATGGCTCAAAGTCTAGTAGAATCATATTTGCCGCGGCATCGTAGTCCCACTCTGTAATCTCTATTCCATTTAAATAAACTACAAGGCTTTCTATAACCGGTATTCTCGTTAGTGGTATTTCATCCACTATTCCAACAAGAAAAGTGCTGTCGGCTAGCCATAGGCTCCAATCGCTGCAGAGGTCAACCGCTTCTTTATAAAATCGAGTTGAAAGTTCTATATATTTTGTACCTATCATAGCAGTGTAGGCACTATCACACATAGAGTCCTCAGTGAGAACAATGGTAACAGCGTCTTGTTGTACTTCAGAAAACTCTGACATTAACCAGTCATGGAATATGTTTGTCGGTATTGCACTTTGCTCATCCTCATCGGAAACAAAAATAAATAATTTATCAGCGCCATCGCGGAAGAAATCGATACCTTCAGGAGTTTGTGTTGTAAACTCATACATGGCTGCATATGCTTCTTCTGTGCTGTCATTTCCCAAAGTATATGGTGCCATAAGCATGTCAAGAACAGAACTATTTTGATCGTAAGGTCCATTAAAATAAGGTTCGCGGAGACTGGTATTGATATATCCGATTTTATAATCGGAGGTGAGCTTTTCAATGTCTGCTCTTAAAAGCTCTACGCCCGCACTAACACTATCATAGTTATCATTCATCGAACCGGATGTATCAAGTATTATTAAAACATCTAAATGCTCTGGGGGAGAACGCTGCAGAAAAGAATCTATCACCACTGTGGTTGGTTGTATCTCTTCTATGAGATCATACTTTACACCATAATCTGGAGAACACGATAGGAAAACCATACACATCATTAAAAATGATGTTAGTATTTTCAGTATTTTGTTTTCTTTAATGGTCATCACAGTCGCACGGCGTGTACCCGCAGCAGGGGCATCTAAAAGGGGGTTCTTCTATATTATTTAGTTTGTTCGTAAGGAAACAAGTCGCTTTCCCGGACATTTCTAATAATCCCGCGTACGTCGATAAAAATTTTGTAATCATAAAATGGATCATCATATAAGACCTCTAAAATAACACACCTATTTTCTGGTATATGTTCATAAGTATTTCCCTGTGCTCTGTAAATCACCCAATCATCAATTTTATAATTATAAGCCTTCATATATTACCCCCTACTTAGAACGCATTCAATTTGTCCAGAGGAAATATATAAAATCTTTCCCTTGGAATGGACCTTATATGCATAATTTAACCAAATTGTATTTTCTTCTCTGCGACGAAAATCATCAGGATCTATAAGTTCTAATATAATTGCTATAGATTTCTTAGCTGTCTTCTTTCGAGTACGCAAACGCACCAAATCACCGACTGATATATCTTTCTTTAGTTTCTTGATTGTTTCCATTCTTTTAGGCGCGCCACTCCATCGTCAATTAATACATATGAAGTATGCGATACCCAATCTCCGCAATTAATATAGGTTTTTATCTCTTCCCTTTCATTAACCCATATAACTGCCTCTGGGATATGTGTATGTCCTAGTATTATGACATCGACGTCGCTATTTGCATCTAGTAAGTCCCAAATTCTTTTTAATTTACGTTTTTTTATTTTACGCGAAACGTACCAAGATGTTAAATCAATATTAAAATAATTCTCTATAGAGTTTTGTACAAGCGACAACAACTTTATCCAAAAACTATCTTTAATCCAACCTTTATCATAGATATCGCCATGCTGTACTCTAAACGTTCTGTTTTTTTCTTCAAACTCATATGAATTTACAAACTTAACGGGACCAATAGAATTTCCTACGAACCCTTTAAATGATATGTCATGGTTGCCTACCACATATATTATCTCTTTCGAGGGATCGATCGCCTTCAAAAGAGAAAGTGCCCGATCCGTAAAGATGGGCACTTTTATAAGATCGAGTATGTCTCCATTTAGGATTAACTGATCATACTCGATCGTCTGCAATAAAGCTTTCACTTGATCCGCTTTGTAATATCTGCTTCCAATATGAATGTCTGATATTATTAGTCTTTTCATTTTTTACTTCCTATAGTAGTTATACCACTCCACGAAGCAAGCGCAATATTTTTTAATATTTATTCAATTGAGAGAGATACAGATTGTCCAGAGTATATTTGCGTATAGATAGGCAGCCCATCTGGTCCGGGTGCTAGCTCCAGCGACAGATTAAAGACAGATGCTCCGCCGAAGCCTGCAGGCAAGCTTGACAATGCATGCGCCGGTACACTAAATGAGCCGGCATCTTCAAATCTACAAAGTACTTGTTCATCACCTGCTGCAGCGGCAAAGAAAACATCGTCTCCGTTAGCATTGGCATAGTCTACTAATAGATTGCCACCAGTTGCCGTCAGACTGTTGCTAGAGAAGAATACTTGGCTAGGTATCTCTGCGATGTCAGCGACAGCCCAGGGACCAAAATAAGCCCCGGAATCACCGGCTGCAGAGACAGCAAGAAGGTCCCCTTGGTTAAACTCGGGTCTATCCGTAACAATATCTCCATTTTCATCGCTATGAGCTTGCCATGCATAGAAGGGGAGCACTCCCTGAAGAGTTCTTTCCATACGATAAGATCCGTGCGCATTAGAAACTTCAAACCAAAGTCCTGCAGAGCGAGCAGAGGCTGGGATTCCAGGCCATGAGCTTTCGGGATAGTTAGAGATTATTTCATCATTAGTGCCTGACCAGCATTCGCCAACTTGCAATAAATCAAGTGGATTATTACAATATGAGATGTCTCCGGGTGGTTCCCAAAAGACTGCGGACAAGCCATCAGCGGCTACTGTCTCTGAACTGTCTTCATTAAGGCTAGCCTCATAATTCTCCACATTAACGGTGCCGGCAATGCGACAAACATCAATTTGGATATCTGGGATAGGTTCACAATCTGCTGCAGAAGAGCCTTCGCTATCCATAAAGATTGCTCCCTTCGTTTTGTGCCAGTCGCGCCCGCCTACAAAAGTACTGGCGGTAAAGCTAACATAATCACCAACCATCACAGAGCAAACGTAATAACCGTCCTCATCAGTGGTGACTGTAGACGTTGTTTGTCCGCCTGCACAGGTAACCTCGGCGCTTCTAACTGGGAAGCCGACAAAATCAATGACGCGACCTGATGCACATGAAGGTACAAATCCTTGATCGCAGTTCCACCATGAAAAATGAGGCGCTTCAAAGGTAAAGAAAAGACCATTTTCATCACCGGTGATGGTTCCTACGGATTCTTCAACCCAGATACCTTGCTCAGGGCTGAATGACCATGTTGATTGAGTATCACCTACTGAAAGTTGGTAATCTTCGGTTAAACTGCCATTTGTAATTGGAATCTTAATATTTGCCGGCATGTCGGGATTGACCGTTAGGATTTCACCATCGACACCGTAAAGCGTTATATCAACCATACCGTAAGACACAAGCTGTGAGGAGCCATCAGAGCCAATCGCAGAAAGATCTCGTGGTGCAGCATCAAGTTCATCAGTAGTGGGGTCGACATGAGTAATCTCTACCATCACATTACCAGTATAAGGGGTTCCAGAATCTCCATCGATAAAGCTGTTTGCCTGAAAGTCTACTGTAACATCATCAAGAGTAACTTGTGAAGCTTCCGCACTATTAAAAGTTGCTACGCCACCAATGCTCATGAGAGATGTATTAGAAGTTACCGTTTCCCAGCTAATCAGTTCAACAACCTCATAGTTTGAGGCATAGCCTGTTCTGGTGAACTTGATAACGATATCAGTGCCGGGTGATACATTTTCAAGCGTATATGAACCGTCATCGGCGGTGTAAGCTACTTCGGTTTCGGTGGACACCAAAACATTCGATAGAGGTTGTCCGGAAAGGTCTTCAACAAATCCGCCAATTCTTCCTATAGGTTGTGTTTCAATAGGATCGCCCGGGAGGACGGTATCGGTATTGTCAGAGTTAAAACAGCCTGTCAAAGTTAACAGTGCTGCGATTATAAGTGTTTTTGTCATTATTTTCTCGTTTTTGCAGAGTTATTAATCTGCTTTGTTGTTATGTAAGTGGTGGAGGTGGCCAGAGTCGAACTGGCGTCCAAGATAAATCACAATTCAAGTCATTCACAAGTTTATTCAGTTTTAGTCACAAACTGAAAAGCTATACGGTTATAATCTATTGCTTACCGTCCTGTTGCATTAGATGGTTTTGATTTTTGCAACTTGTCTGTTGTTTTGCTTAGATTGAAAAGAAGGTTCTAAGCAACCTCCCGATTAAGCCGCTAAGCGGACAGATTCGAAATTGTTATTATTATTAGCAATTATTGTTTTGTATCTGCATTTAAAGCCTGCTGGTACGTTTGGCTACTTGCACTATTCTTCTTTTTTACCCTGTCGAAACCCTTACACCCCCTTTTTATCTGTCTTTTTTTGAAATATAACACCAACTGGTGCATGATTTTGATCATCTAGCCAAATATAGAGACCAGTTGATTTCTTTTCTTTTTCGGTATGTTTAAAAGTGAGTTCTTTCTTAGCTTTTTTCATGGCAGCAGATTCAGTTTTATGAGAGCTGATTAAATCTCCCATAATATAGTGTCCGTTGTATTTATAAAGCTTCCACATTATCATTATCCTTTAATAACTCAGCCACTTCATACCTTTTGATAGCTTGATATAATTCACTATCTGTAATGCCTAGGAACCTGGCTGCGCTCTTCTTTGAGTTAGTTGTTGAGAGCGCAAACCTTATTAAAGAATCCTTCATTATGTATGAAGCCTTCGACCACAAACTAAATCCATATGGTCTATTATTAATATGGTTAGCTGAAAGTTCTAGTTTAATTGAGATTAGGTCTTCTAATGTTAAATTATTAATACTAACTAATAAACTATCATTAATAAGGTTTTTTGCTTTCAATTTAAAAATAACACTCTTATTCTGAGTTGTCAAATTCTTTTTTGAACTTTTTCTCACAAATCACCTAAAACTCAAGTCCCATTTCCTCTTCGCCAGCAACCATGGCATCTTCTTCGCCGGCAGCCATGGCATCTTCTTCACCAGTATCCACGGCGTCTTGGTAAGCTTGGTTTGTGGGCTCTTCAACCTCTGGGGACAGTTCATCTTCGAACTTATCAAAATACAATTTTAGGTTGGCTATAAGATAATCGTAGAATAACTCTTGGTCTTCATTGTTAGACAGCAGCTCATAAGAATCAATAATTGAGGTTTGAATCTTTTTGAACGCATTGAAAGCAACGTTTCGACCGGTCTCATCTGCGCCATCCATTCCAAATTCATCTCTAGGATCAGACTCTTCGGGCTCTTCTTCATCCGCAGACTTCTCTGCGTCTGTCCGGATATCGATAAACTTGTCTGTATCTGCGGGTCCTCCGAGATCGACGTCAACAATCTCGGCAAGTGCTTCAATATCATCACCAGCCTCGTTATTTACTTCTGCGGGTGTAAGAGCACCAATGACCGCATTAATAATGTGGGCTCTAAACGATTGTCTTTGGGAACCATCAGTTGTCAGGAGCTTGAAGTCAGTTTGCAGCACAGGAATAATCTTTTTGAGGAGATCCTCCAGCACATTGATGCCGGTAGATTTATTAGGCGTGGGATCGTTATCGGGTGTAATACCTTCAGACAGGTTAGAAAGCTCTATATTTAAAAGACCTCTTACTATGCCACGTAATCTAGCTTCTTCTTCTATGATCTTAGCTGCAGCAGATTCTCTTCTCTGCTTAACAACTTCAATCAACTGTCTAATATTTTCTCTGAGTTTTTGCTCTTGCTTGGGGATCATCTTTGTATACCTCTTTCCATAATTAGTTTCATAACTTCGTTCACGATAACTAAATTTTCATTCTTTTTCTTTCTGGGTTTTTTCTTGGGTTTACCCAACCCAGATTGCAAAGGGCCTGAGTAACCGGTCACATTCCCCGGCGCCCCACCGGGTCCGCCACCCCCAAGTGATGTTTCATTCACAGGATCTTGTGCTATTGTAGAAACTGGAGATGGTTGTCCAAGGATATTGAATAACTCATCGATCTTATCTTGTGGAATATATTCAGCTAGTTGCCGCAATGATTCTGCGTCATCTGGGTTGTTTACTAAATTGCTGACCAACTGCCGCGAATCGCTAGCGCTAAAAGGTTTATTATCAGAGCGCTCAGAAGGCACTACAGCGTATTCCTCACCAGCTAAGACGTTAACCCCTCTCTTCTTCTTTTTATATTCAGAGGCGCCTTTCCAGCGCATGAAGTCGCGATCTTTTCTGCTAGCTCCCAAAATAACACTGTCTCCTGCCTTGATATCTAGCGGAGATGTTTCACTAATATATTCATAAGCAATGCTTACTGGCGATCTCATCTCCGAGTCTGCAACTCGTACTTCAACTCCCGGGAGGTTTGTAACATCAGAGAAAACTGTTTCCCAAATCCGCTCCGAATGTTCTGCACTAACTTCTGAACCATCATGCGGCAGTGTGCGCTTGGCGCCTTCGGGATTGGAAATCAAAATAATTGTTCTGTCTGCTTTTGGTACACCGTCGCCGGTAGCGTAACGACGTACCATATCGGCATGCCCTCTGTGTGGTGGCTTAAATGCACCTGGAACAAGAGCGATGGTCTGACCCGGAGTATCTGCAAACTTGCGATCCCCTAGGGTCTCGTATTCGTCACTATGCCACTCGTCTTCTGGAGGTTCTTCTTCGAACTGCTCCTTTAGACTGCTGGCATAGTCCATAACTGCGTTGTAGATGGTTCTCTCGGCGTTCTCTTGAACAACAATGTCTACGATAGGGGTACCCGCCAAGACGTCCTTATAAACCATTTGTGGGAGTTTCTGATGTTTGTGCCCTGCGGACTTAATCTCTGTTAACCACTCACCTAGAGTTTTTGTTATTTGTTTATTTTTTGAGATTTGAACAGTAAAGTTTCGGCGATCAACGGATTCACCAGTAAATTTGGCAGTTTTATCTACCATAAAGTTAGCGCGACTAAATTCCAGACGATCTACAAATTTCACTCCATTACCCGCATGATCTACTGCTACATATCCCTCTGGATTCGTCGCAACCAGATCTCCAGAGCCATCATCTACAAAGTGCTTTGTATTATACACAGCATTGTTGTATTTCTCAATAAAAATGTTTTTGGCTTCAAACAATAGACGAGATACCTGAAAGAGATTAAGAATATCTTCTTTTTTGCTATCGAGCAGTTGAATATCTTGCAGAGCTTTTGTTTCGGCTTTGCCGCGGCCTTTCTCGCTTTTTAGCTTACTGATTTTCTTTTCAGAACGCTCGAAATACCAGTTCTTAAAGCCATCAAAAGAACGTTCTGGATCCTCCAAAAACTGTCCGCCTTTAATTTCGCTGTTAATATAGATATTCAGTAGCGCAGAAGGCAAATTATTATAGTCTATACTTTCATTAACCGCGTCAGCCTCTTTAACTAAAGAAAGAATTCTCTTCTCTTCACCAGCAGTAAGAGTTACTGTACCGGTGTCATCTGTAAAGAAAGCATCATCGAACCAAATTCCCGGCGGTCGGTTCAGCGCGCTTACATCTGCTCCAAAACTTGCTCCACTATCTAAGCTATCATAGGTGGTGTGAAACACAATACCAAATTTCGATTGCCCAATCTCTCTACCTAAATCTGAATCAACCGGTACCGCATAAACTATCGTGTTTGGCTTAAAGCGGTAGTGTGGTTCTCCATCTATTTGAACAACATCGAGCATTTCATCATCGAACATGAAATCACCCTGCAGAATATTTTTGATCCCAAGGGAGGGGAGATATTTTAATGCTTTCGTTAATTTATCAACAAGCCCGGGCGCATGCCCGTGGTTTCTGACAATATCCTCTTCGGTGTAGTTAATTTTAGGAACCTTATTAAAGATCGATTTAGTTCCTACAAAAAACTTACCATTCTCGGGGTTGATACCAACAAACATCGCCGGCGCACCATCCCATTTAACAGATGTTTGCACATGCGATTTAGAATTCCCCTTTAGGGTTTCAAGAAGTTCTAACAGAAAAGCCCGAGCCATCTTATAGCCTGCAGGACCTTGTGTAAGAACCAACTCTTCGAGATGAGTAAGGTGTGTATTAGCACTACCTTCTTTTAGAAGTATGGGCATTTATTTTCCCTCGTTTAAGCTTTCTTCTAAAATATTCAGCTTCTCTTCCAACAACTTCATTTCGTTTTGCATCTTACGAGCAGAACGACGAACTTCTTTAATATGTTGTTTAGCTAAAGTTAAGCGATGTTCCTCTGTTATGGAACGAGGCTTAATTGCTGTGATAATTTCCTGTAACCCGTGAAGATAAGTAAAGATATTCCTATCTACACCTTCTCCTAAAATAAAGTCACTCCAATTTTTATCTAGCGACATCGTTTATTTACTTCTTTTTGGGCTTAAAGGCTTTTTTTACTTTTGGTGCTTTTTTGACACTTGGCGCTTTTTTGACACTTGGTGCTTCTTTCTCCACCGTCTCAACAGCAACCTGTACAGGCGCCTTCTTTGGCTCGGCGACAGGTTGTTCTTCTTGTACTGCTTCCACAACTGGCTCAGCAGCTGCTCTTCTTTGTGCGGCTGCACTACGCTCTCGTAACCATCGTCTTTTCCATACTTTACCCATTTTTATTCTCCTTAAGTTTTAAAACAGCGCGCTTTACAATCTCTTGTAACCGAGCTTCAACACTCTCATTCCTCTCTCCCCGCTTGCCGCGGCGACCACCTTCATCTCGCCCATTACCTTTGCGGCTCTTGGTTTTTGAAGCCTCATCAATATGGTCGTCATCTTTTTCACCCTTGTGGGTCTTGGATTCGTCACCTTTGCGGTCACCGCCGTCGGTGTAATCCTTGGCTTCTGGGTCATCTTTATCCTTACCCTTATCGCCTGTAGAAGCACCGGAATCACCTTCTTCAAGTTCTTCTGATTCCTCTAACGCTACTCCAGCTGTGCGATGCGCTGCAGCCAAATCATTATTTTCGTTTAATTTATTAAGATCTATTTTAAGACCCCATGCTTCTGAAAGGAGGGTTTTAAGTTCTCCGTTCTTCCATTGTTTTGTGGACATTGTTTTACTGTCTCCTTTTTGTAAATGTTCAAAATAAATAGTACTCTTTATGCTATCTTCCCAATCTCGGAAGCACATGTTTCCTTTTTCATAGGCTTCTCTTTCCATATTTCGCAGATGATCATTGGTTTGAGCATATCCCGCACCCATCTCACCGGGGCTGTCAAACTCTCCACGACAATTTTGTGCATGATGTACCAACTCGTGAGAAATAGAACGCATGATATCTTTTGGATGGCGCCCTGTTATGAAAACTGTGATTGCTTTTGCCGCGGGATCATAAAAAGCTGTCTTTCCTAAAGGATCTTCTGCATTCTCCGCAGAACCTTTGAGGAATAATTTTGGAGGTTCATTAAAACCCATCTTCTCTTGTGCATAAGGAAGAAATCTTTTAATCATAGGGTTGATAATATCGATCATTTAGAAACAAACCAAGTCAAGATTATAGAGTATTGTAAACTACTAGTATAAATAGTTGCAACTCACCCCTTTTCCACAAACTTTGGGTTTATTTGATCAGACCTCTGCACTTTTGACACTAATTTTAAGCTAGGGGTAAAGAACTCCACCTCAACCTGATTACTATTAGAAAGGGGCATCACATTTGAAATCGACACCATTCGATTACCTTTTATCTCATTTTTGATGCTAGTAATCACCCCATAGTGAGGCTGCCATTCACGCACCTTATAACACCATTTTTTCCATTCTACAATATCGCCAACTTCTAAATTTTCGGCAGATAACTCTCCAAAAACCGGTTTCTCATCCATTATAGACGACAACCCATGAACAAACCTTTTGTTGAAGAAAGGAAATCATTTTTTCATAGGCTTCGTCTTTGCTTAAAAATGGACCATCGGAAGCTAACTCCTCACTCTCAAGATCATACTTGTACAGTATATAAAGTGTTTTTCCGCGCATTGTTGGTTCTTTGGGAATTAAAGTTTTTGTTTTTCTTTTATCAAGTCTCATATGTGTCATAAATAGCATACAATTTTCTATTAGAAATAAAAAAGATCATCTTTTTGAATTCACGTTGACTATACTAAGAGCTAAGAGGGTAACAACTGTAAACTCAAATCCGCATAAAGAGTACATACCCCAAGCGCCAGCACACGTAAACAAATATTTCCAAATCGCGCTATTCAGCGTAAACAACATTAATTAAAGCCTATTTCTTCTATCTCGTCTTTATCGATTACGAAAACAATACCATCAGAAGACATGGCAAGACACTGCTCGTCTTCTTCTGCCCCAAAATCTAAAATATAAATATCTTTACCGCGGAATAACTTCACGACTTGTTTTGTAGATGGTTGGTAACACCAGATCTCTCCGATCCCTCCCTTAATTATGTGAAAAGGTGTGAGCGCTCCGTCCCCATCTTTTATAGTGCCAGAAATTTGTTTTATTAATATTTTAAACTTCTTAGCGTCGATATCATCCCAAGGCATTTTAGAATAGTTTCGGCCATGCGATCGCTATAGCCATTATAAATTGAACGGTAGCGAATACAGCTACAGCCTTGGTTTTAAATATTTTAAGCTCTTCAATCTCTTTAATATACATACTAAGCTGTGTAGGCGAAACAACTTCGTCTACTTTATTCTTCCATGTACGTATATCCTCGATTCTCTCTTCTCTTACACGTAGCTCAGTTAATCTCTCTTTTATATCTTGAAGTTCCCCTCTTAAATCCTCAATAGTAAGAGAAAGGGTCTCTAGTTGTTTTAGAACTAGTTTTGAGTATTGATCCCATCCATTATCATCTTGCATAATAAAATAACCTCCGACTAAAGCGTGTCATGCTATGATAAATAGTGATTAGCAGGTCATTTGTTACAAGTGACTTCACCCCAAATGGTAACTCCTCTCAGTTTTCATTACTTTCTTGATTATCAACTGAAAAATGTCCAGTTTATTTCACTAAGTTTTTTGTAACAAACTTATTGCGCAATATCTTCGGCATACTTTACTCTTCTTGCTTTGATCTTAACTTCTGGGTATTGCGCGGATAAAGAGTTGATAGCCTCCACATTCTTCCCTGAGTCATCGAAAAACAATACATCTGTAGCACCTTGTTCTATTCGATCGGCTACCCACGCCGCCTTGGCGCTGGGATCTGAATCTGCTAAAAGCTCGAATGTAATTTTCGAAGTATCAAGACCAATGCTCTCAAGATAATCCCGAATCGCGGACTCTGCCCCGGGCGCCCTCGCCGTCAAGATAGCAATCTCGCGTCCCTCTGTGCCGGCATTGATTGCATTGCGAACAATGTTTGTTATTTGTTTAATTTCTCTTGGGTTAATCACTTCATCAAACTCTGAAAAGTCATAATCATAGTCTGGGTTAAAATCGTGCTTTGCGTATTCGGCTGGTGTCATTGTGATCCTGTCACGAGTGTCGGTTGTGATGTGAATGTTCGAATCGGATTTTGCTATTGTATCGTCAAAATCAAAGACACGGAGCTTTGACTCACTTAAGAACTGTCGCCAATTTTCAAGTAGGAGTTTCATTCATTTACCTCTTTATCACAAACAATCCGAGATCTACAATAACTAGATGGCCATCCTTCGGTCTCATCATAACATTTTTAAAATGTACATCTTTCGGTTCAAAATGTTGTCTCTTATCAAAGTATTTCATAGCTGCCATAATCCCCTCTGCCTCTGGGAACGCACTTAACATCCCGGCACTAGCACCAGAAGTGTTGGTATTATGAACACTGGTAGCTTGGTGAACAGGGACAATCTGTTTATAGATCGCTTGATGGATTGAATCCTCCAACATCTCTATTGTTGCACGTGCCATCACTTCTGTTGGGTATGGTGAGACCTGTACAGTCATATGATAAATCTCTGCGCCCAACAACCGATGGAGTCGCATGCGCTCGGACTGTGGATCTCCCATCTTGGCAAAATCAATAAAATCTAGCTTCTCTTTCTCTTCTGGAGTAAGATCAGCGCCTTTCAAAAACCTATTGAGAGCTATCCGCTGAATTCCATCGACGTGCTCTTGCTCAAATCCAGTCTGGGACATCGTGTTCCGCGGAGATTCGGGCATTTTGTTCAGCGCCATGTCAATTAAGTCATTAATTGCAGCTTCAGAAGCAAAAATCCTCTTTTCTTTGTCTGGGTCTGTGTCATAAGAGTTATCTCTTGCAAGAAGTTGGTTGATTACTTCCCTTGGCGCCGGTTCCAAAAGCTCCATTATAACGTATACAGCGTGTTCATCTTCCTTAATGTCATAAACTACAGGTAGATAGCCAGCAAATTTAGGGTCCATAGAACTAGCATTTTCCATAGCAAATGCGTAATTATCGCGTTCTCGGCCCCATTTTGCGCTAAATTTCGAGACAATCTTGACAGCAACCGGTGTTTCGGTCTTAAAATCCCTCGAAAGATAGACTTTCCCGTACTGCCCCTCACCAAGCTTCCTGATGGGGTAGTATCCATACGGTTTTAAGCCCTCTGTAGCGTCTTTTAGCCACTGTTCTTCGACTGCCCTAGGGGTCTGCCTACCCGGACCCTCTATGGGGGTCATAGTGGGAAACTCCTCGCGTTCTTCGGTCAGAACAAATCGAGGTCTGTCTGAATAGAACCTTCGCCAGCTTTCAAACAGGAGTTTCATTTTCTTCCGCCATCTTTTTCAATCTAAGTTCTAAATTTTTAACTAAATCTCCGGCAAACTCTTTTGGTCTAAGTTTCTTTAGTGTTTTGGCTGCCTTGGCATAATCTGGCATATTAGAATCTTTTGCAAACTGTTCTAAATCTTTATCACTTCGAAGTATTAAAGACGCCATCCGTATTGCCAAAGTATTGAAAGAGGGCTGTGTTTTATAAAATTTGACAACCTCTGCCGGTTTCATATTCATGCTTTTTGCCAATTGAATTATATCTTTCCTTTTTTGTATATTATCCTGTTCTTGCAATGAAGCCGTCGTCTTCATCGACGATGAAGCCATCATATTAGGATTTTGCTCCCTATAATTGATCAAAACCAAGTCGACCGGTGAGATTTTTTTAGTCTTGGTTATCCATCTTGTAAAATCCGATAACATATCGCTCATCCAAGCTTCATATTCAAAATCATCACCCAAATACCTTTTTACTCTTTCGTCGTTAGAGATTCCTAGTTCTCTGGCGCGCTTTCGAGAGACTTGCTTCAAGCCGGTTTTTTCTTTACCTCTACCAAATGCCTTACTATCTTTTAATTCTAATGTCTTCAACTTAGAAAAGTCATCACCGACAGCAACTAGTTGCTCTCCATATTTCAAAGCCAATCCGTTTAGTCGCTGAGTTATGTGCTGTAATTCGTGCCTGATTGTGTCTTTTAATTGATCGAGACTCTTGTGCAACCCTGGGTTCACTTTCAAACTGAAAATTTGTTTCCCCTTAATTTTAACAGCAGTAGCCATACCCAAACTATCCATTTTGCCATCGATCTCAACATCTAATTTATAAGATTTTTCCAAGAACACATCTAAAAAGTCCTTTTTAAAAGTTTTGGTTTGACTGTCCCATTGTTCCCTAAGCGCCGGCAGTTTGGAAATATCTTGATGTTGCACATTCCCAAACCATATCAAAGGAATCCCATTTTTTATTTTATTATTATTTAAGTAATAAACCTCATCCGTGGGCAATGAAATTGTAGCAATCTTCTTTGTTCTATGGGCATCCACAATAAAATCAAATATTTCTTTTGCAGCAGTTTCTGAATACTTAAGTTCTGCTTCATTTAAATATCCTCGCCAGCTTTCAAACAGGAGTTTCATTTAACTATTTCCTGGGCCCATTCCGATTTGAGCCGCTGCCTCCGCGCCGCCTGTGACTGAGCTGACCCCGGAAGTATTAGTTAATGAATGCGCTATCCTCATAGCCTCGTCACCGCCCTCGATGGCTGCCGTAAACAATTCTCGGTCGACCGTCCCGACCCAAAGTTCATTAATAGTGGAAGTTAACTCCGCCACACCCGCGCATGCCGCAGGATCGTTTTCACAGTGTACTTGCGCTACTTGAACAGCCGCTCTCATCGCATCAGCTGTCGCTTCGGATACTCCGCCGGATAACTCTGCCAAATCCCCTCCTTGTTGAATATGTTGAAGTGCAAGCTTCATTAAACCTATGCTCCCCATTTCTGCACTAAGCGCCTCATCTGCAGTACTGAAAACCGCGGTGGTGGTTTCAATAACTTCACCATCCGGGCCCATATATGCGAGAGATGTCATTTCAGTTTCGGTATAAACCTCAGCTCCCTCTAAATTCGCCGCCGCGCTAATAATGGCAGCTCCGAGGGAATCAAAATCAATATCTCCTAAAATTGAAGCTATACTTTCGAGGTCTTCTATTTCATTCAATTGTTGTTCAGGCGCACTTAAAGCCCCAAGCGCAGCACGACCGGTTGCTTTTATACCATGACTAATTGCGGTTTCGCCCGTTGCCAATGCAGTAATTTGGTTGGCTACTTTCGCTCCCGCAACAACGACAGCTCCTACAGCAACAGCTTTAAACGCAACAACAACTAAGAATGCTATTAAAATAACACGGACAAGCGGATATCTAAACATTTTTCCAAGTTTGCCGACAATCCAAAGAATTCCTTTAACAACTTTTCCTAATCCTTTTAAGAAAAGAGCTATTGGTTTAAGAGCGGCCCTGAATGCTGCTCCGCCCATGAGCTTCATGGCTTCTTTTATATTTCCACTTTTTAAAGCTTCCGTGGCTTGTGATAATTGTTTTTGTATTTTAATAGTAGCTTTCTTTTCTTGTCCAAAAGTTGCTCTAAGATAAGCAGCAACCTTTGAATACATAAATGTAAGCATTTTTTCTCTAAATGCATATTTTATTTTTTCTTTCGCGCCCTTAATAAATTCACCAACCTTTCCTTCTTCTAATAAAATCTGTTCTACTTCGTATTCTGCAGATTCGTTGATTAAATCTACTAACTGTAAAGTATCGATTTCACCGTTGTCTCTCATTTCTATTAAGGTAGACAAACTAGTTTCTTTATGTACTTTTCCTTCTTCTAAGAGATATACGCGCTGAATATCTTCCTCATTGCTATAGCGTCGAAAATTCTCCATAATCATCGCCATAGAGTTAGGATTGTTATTTAATAGTTTTGTTCTCATTCTTCTTTTTCCTTTGGAAAGTTATGCCATGCTCCGACACCGCAAAGAATTGCCGATGCAGATCCTAATAAGACTAAGTTCGGGTCTTTTGTAATTACAGCAATCACAACAAAACTGATGTTCATTCCGATTGCAACTAAACAAAGATCGCGATAGAGTTTTTTAAATAAGGCTTTCAACGTTTAAACGCCTTGTGCATAGTGTTGCCCTTCGCACCGGTGGACACCATCGCAAGGTCCATTAAAGCTCCTTTAACGCCGCGTGACAATAACGGTTTTGTTGGGCGCCCTCGACTGTATTTGTTGGAATGTTCTCCTTGGGTGTTCCACTTGCAGCCATCATCCCAATAACAAGCAACATGCCATTCTTTTAATTGTCTATTAACTTTTATCACTACATCGTGCATAGCGTTGCTATCTAAACTTAAAAAATTATTAAATAGGCTAAGGATCGTTTGTACTTCTTCAGGATAGTCGACATACTCTTTTTTGATCTGTGCGATAGCTCTGTCCACCTTTTCTTCTTCTTCGGGAGATAAATCTCTCATATAAGACTCGGCCATAAACTTTTGCCAGTTTTCTACTATTAGTTTCATGTTCTTAAGAACTCCTTCCATGTGTTTACTATCCTCTTGCTTTCCGAAAGAGGATCTTTAGATTGTTTATTTTGGCTTACTTTTCTCATGGACGCGTCAACCACACTTTTAACGGCTGCTCTCAACTCATCTTGATCTTCCCACTCTTCGACAGTTTCTCTCATAGAGCGTATTGCCCCATCAGGGGCGTCAGAATCTGCCTCCATACGAATAAGAATTTCTACTTCA
>Ga0209360_1000584_pt1 | contig 28633 bp, 34 predicted proteins | sample SaaInlV_130m_DNA_3_FD_184651 | JGI IMG/M metagenome (GOLD analysis project Ga0209360, IMG submission 184651) | Marine microbial communities from expanding oxygen minimum zones in the Saanich Inlet - SI037_S3LV_130m_DNA (SPAdes) (version 2) | ecosystem: Environmental > Aquatic > Marine >... | reverse complement strand
TTGCTCTGTACTGATGGAAATCAGTCATTGCTGCATTCATGTATGCATTTTCTAATGCATCTTGCAAAGTTGTTGGTGCTGCTTTAGTTTCAGCTGGTTTTGGAGCTTCCTTTGGTTTTGGTGTAGAACCTTTTGGAAGTGTAGGTTTTGGCTTAGCTGTTTCAGCTGGTTTTGGAGCTTCCTTTGGTTTTGGTGTAGAACCTTTTGGAAGTGTAGGTTTTGGCTTAGCTGTTTCAGCTGGTTTTGGAGCTTCCTTTGGTTTTGGGGCTTCATCAGATTTTGTTGCAGGAGGATCCAATTGTTCAGATAATTTTGATAATTTTGCCTCTAATTCTGCAATCTTTTCTTCAAGATCTTTTTTTGTGTTAGTTTTGCGCTTTGCTGCCATTCAAATAACTAATAATTTCATTGTTTATTTACATTTTGTTTAGAATCACATAAAAGAATGAATTAAATTCAAAAAAAATGAGATTATTTAACAAATTATTAAAAATTTTATAAAATTGTTTTAATAGAAGAATTAATCAGGTTCCCAAAATTGCATCACATACATACAATTATTGCAACGCCACAATCGGACATGAATTCCATTTTCAGCATCTGCCACATATTTTCCATCTTTCAATTTTATTACTTGAGGGAAATAACTTAATTCATTATTTTCAAGCCATTCATCTTCTTGACAATTAGGACAAGGGGTTTTTGGAGCCATTACATACTTTAACAAAAAGAAGTTTATTACTTTTTTAAAAATTAATTATAATTTTAATCGTTTAGATTCAAGCTCTTGTTGTAAAAGAACAATTAACTCTTCAACAGTACAATGTTTTAATGAATCAGGTAAGGATTCAGGATTAAAAGATTGTAATTTATGGATTTTTTTTGAAATCAAAATTTTAACAAAACTAGGAATATTTTCATCAAATTTTTTATTCAGATAACTAAGAATTTCATCAATTTCTTTTTGCTGCATCACAATTCTAAATTATATTGACATAATAAATTTAAGAAAAAAAATACAATTAAAAATAAGATAGAATAAAAATATAAAATAAAGGGTATTGTGAATTAGAAACCTTTTGGTAACGAACCTTTTCCTTTAGCTTTCATTTCTGAAGCATAGGATTCTTTTGCCAATTTTTCTGCTTCCTTTGGAGTTAATTTAGGAGCTTCTTTTGGTTTTGATTGTACACTAAGACCATCAACAGTCATAGCTACACCGCTGAAACTTCCAAATGTTTTATCTGCTGGATGATATGCCATTCTGGCTCTTGTTGCAAAGTATTGGTTAGATACTGCTGTATAACCAGTAACTGTTGCTTTTTGATCATTCCAGTTTTTGGTTGGAACTTTTCCTACAGGTGCAGTGCCTCTAACAAAGTATCTGTTAGGTGCTGGTGAATATCCAGTAACTTTTGCTCTGTACTGATGGAAATCAGACATTGGAGCAGTCATGTATGCATTTTCTAATGCATCTTGTACAGTTGCTGGTGCTGCTTTAGTTTCAGCTGGTTTTGGAGCCTCTTTTGGTTTTGCAACCTCTGTTGGCTTTTCAAATCCTTTTGGCAACGTACCTTTTGGTTTGGTTGTTGCTGCAGGTCTCTCAGCTGGTTTTGGAGCTTCTTGTGGTTTTGGTGTAGAACCTTTTGGCAAAGTTGGTTTTGGCTTAGCTGTTTCAGCTGGTTTTACCTCAGCAGGTTTAGTTTCTGCTGGTTTTGAGGTTAGCTGATCAGATAATTGATTTAGTTTTGCTTCTAATTCGGCAATCTTGTCTTCAAGATCTTTTTTTGTTTGCTTTTTAGCAGCTGCCATTAATTTTGATGCCTAATTCGGGGTTTATGTACATTTGGTTTGAACCAGTTGGATGAGTATGATCAATTTTATATGTTCAACTTGACGATATTAGTTATGGATGACTTTGAAAAAGAATTTCCAGATTTTGATTGGAAAAACACACCAGCATACAAACATCCAGGAGGAAGAAATTGTCCATGTCCAAAACATGAATACATTAGAGAGCAAATCAATTTCACAAAACAAGTAAATGAAAAAGGGAAAGAACCTTCCAAAGTCACACTAAAGTTTTGTCCAGATCACTATAGAGTGTATTTAGATGAAGTAATTCCTGCAATGCCATTGAAATATAGAATTTTGACTAAAATTGCATTAAAATTGGGAGCTATTCAAATTGAACAATTGAAGTACATGGAATCAGAATTGTGTTTCTACTGCAAGTTTGGTTCTGGGGGTCATGACAAAAAAACAGAATTACCTCCTATGTAGATAGTAACAAAGTTGAAAAAAATCTAGTTAAGCTTATACCTGATTTAAGAAGAGCTTGAATATGCCAATACAAGATACACAAGAATTTATCATTGAACTTGAAAAACAAGGAGAATTAAAAAGAGTAAAAACAGAAGTGAGCCAAGATTTAGAGATTGCAGAAATTCTAAGAAGAGAAATGTATTCCAATGGTCCTGCAATTCTTTTTGAAAATGTAAAAGGTCACACTATGCCAGTTTTAGGAAATGCATTTGGCTCAATGAAAAGACTAGAGATAGGACTTGAAATGAAGGACTTTACAGAAATTGGACAACGTATTACAGACATGACAAAAATGGACATGCCATCAGGTTTTCTTAATAAAATTAAAAAACTTCCAGAACTTTCAAAAATGACAGCATCATTTCCTAAATCAGAATCTAGTGGATTAGTTACAGAGTTCACATCAACAGATGCATCATTTGATGATTTACCAATTTTAAAATCATGGCCTAATGATGCAGGACGATTCATAACATTAGGATTAATTGCAACAAAACATCCAGAAACAGGAGTTCGAAATCTAGGAGTATACAGAATGCAAATTATTGATAAAACACATGCATCTATGCATTGGCAAAAACACAAGAGAGGAGCAAATCATGGAGATATTTCAAAAGACAAAGGAGAGAAAATACCTGCAGCAATAATTTTTGGAGGAGAACCTGCAACAGTATTTTCATCAATTGCACCAGTTCCAGAAGGATTAGACAAATACCTATTTGCAGGTATTACAAGAAAAGAAGGAATTAAGACAGTAAAATGTAAAACAATCGATTTAGATGTTCCAGCAAATGCAGAAATTGTTTTAGAAGGATATGTGGATCCTGCAGACATTAGAGATGAAGGACCATTTGGAGATCATACAGGATATTACACACCAGTTGAACCATATCCAACATTTACATTAACAGGAATTATGAGAAGAAAGAATCCAGTGTATCTTACCACAGTTGTAGGTAAACCAATTTTGGAAGATGCATATATTGGAAAAGTTATCGAACGTTCATTTTTACCACTGGTTCAAATGTTCCATCCAGAAGTAGTAGATTTTAGTATGCCAGCTGCAGGATGGTTTCAAGGTTTTGCAGTAATTTCTATTAAAAAAAGATATCCAGGACAAGCAAAAAAAGTAATGATGGGGTTATGGGGAATGGGACAACTATCACTTACCAAAATGTTTGTCGTTGTAGATGAAGACATCAATGTGCATGATATGGATGATGTAATATGGGCCATTACTACAAGAGCAGATGCTGCAAGAGATACAATAATCATCAACAATACACCTACAGATACCTTAGATCCAGCATCACCATTAGTTAATCTAGGTTCTAAAATGGGGATAGATGCAACTCAAAAAACAAGAGAGGAAGGATACATGAGAGAAATCCAGCAACAAGTCAAAGTAGATGAAAAAACAAAGAATTTAGTAGATTCTAGATGGTCTGATTATGGACTATAATGTACGAATAGAATTATAGAAATTATCTCGTTCTTCAACTTGATATCCAATTTGATGTATAGCATCAATTATAATTTTATCAGTTAATTCAGTTGAACGTGCACCTGTACAGGAGACTACTTCTTCTCCAATTAGAGTACCACCAAAATCATCAGCACCGTATTGCAAAGCAAGTTGTGCCATACCAACCCCATTTGTTAGCCAAGAAGATTGAATATGTGGAATTAATCCATCTAAAACCAATCTAGAAATTGCAATCATTTTCAAAAGTTGAATTCCTCCAGTCCCATAATCAACAGTGCCCTCATCTTGCATCAAAGTATTATTTGGTTCAAAATTCCAAGGAATAAAAGCCATAAATCCATTTGTCTTTTCTTGTAATTTTACAATTTTAGAAAAATGTTCAACAATATCATTATTGTTTTCAACACTACCATACATCATTGTGGCAGAACCAGGAATTCCCATAGAATGTGCCTCATCCATTATTCGAATCCAATCAGCACTAGAAATTTTCTTCGGACTAATTATTTCTTTAACAGAATCAGTTAAAATCTCAGCACCAGCACCAGGAATTGATTGTAAACCTGCATCCTTTAATCTAGATAAAATTTCTTTTGTAGATGATTTTTCAACTCTTGCAATCATATCAATTTCAGATGTAGATAATCCATGAACACCAACAGTAGGAAATTTTTCACGAATCATTTTGAATGCATCTTCATAATATTCAATTTTTAAATTTGGATTATGTCCACCTTGAATTAGAACTTGACGAATTTTAAACATATCATAAGATGTTTTGACACGAGTTTCAATTTCATCAAGAGACAAAGTGTAAGAATCTTCAGCACCAGGGGATCGATAAAATGCACAAAATTTACAATCAGTGATACATACATTGGTATAATTCAAAATAATATTATTAACAAAAGATGCTTTATTTCCAAATTGTTTTTTAGTGAGATAACCAGAAACCAAGCCCATAAGATGAACGTCATCAGATTCTAAAAGTCTCAAAATATCTCCAGGTCCGGGCCTATTACCTTTAAGAGAATTTTCTAAAATATCTTTAATATCACTTTTTTGTATCTGTTCAGTAGTCTGACTCAATTATCATTCATCCTTTAGAATTTCTATTTAATTCTTGATAGAAAGTACAATTAAAAATAAATGAAGAATTTGTGCTTAATTTTAAATCAATTTGAGCATGTAAGTGCACGTTATTTTTAAGTAGGGCTGAAAGAACAAAACAAAACATGGTATCAGCAAATGAAATTAGATTAAATCGAATTATGAGAAAAGGCAAGATGCTTTGCATTCCAATGGATCATGGAATTTCAAATGGACCTATTGAAGGTCTTGAAGACCCAGCTTCAACAATTTACAAATGTGAAGGACATGGATTAACAAGTGTAATTATCAATAAAGGAATTCTCAAATCATTACCAAAACCACCAAAAATTGGAACTTTAGTACATTTTTCAAGTAGCACATCATTATCATTATCACCAAATCGTAAAATGTTAACAGGTACTGTCAAAGAAGCAGTTGCATTAGGTGCAGATGGGGTTTCACTTCACATCAACATAGGAGGCAAAGAAGAGCCAGAAATGTTAGAACAACTTGGAATGACAGCTGATCAATGTCACAGATGGGGAATGCCATTATTAGCAATGATGTATCCAAGAGGAGAAAACATTCCAAATCCACACGATCCAGAAATAGTAGGTCATGTTGCAAGAATTGGTGCAGAATGTGGTGCAGATATTGTTAAGACATTATACACAGGAGACATAGATTCATTTTCAAAAATCGTTAAAAGTACACCAGTTCCAATTGTTATTGCGGGTGGACCTAAAGCAAAAACAGATTTAGATATTCTTCAAATGACTGAAGATGCAATTACTGCAGGAGCTAAAGGAGTAACGTATGGAAGAAATATCTTTGCACATAAAACACCTGAAAAAATGGTGGAAGCATTATCAGAAGTGATTTTCAAAAAAGGAACTGCAAAGGAAGCAATGAAAAGAATTGAGTAAAACAAGAGAATTAATTATTTTACCAAAAGTAAATCAAGCACAATTAACAAAATTTTTACCACAATTAGAGGATGAGGGAATTAAAACCATATATTTAGATCCAAAAAAAATAGGTAAGAAAAAAACTAAATTAAAAACAGTATCAACATCAAATACTTCAGATTACGTAGTATTAGAAAAAGAAAATGCAACTAAACCAAAAGGGAAAAAAGTTGGAATAAAATTTGAAGTGTTATCAAATTCAGATATAGAAAACGTGTTATCTATTTCAAAAAAAGGATTAGATTTTGTCATAATAGAAGTAAAAGATTGGAAAATTATTCCATTAGAAAACATTATTGCCAAACTACATAAAATTCATACAAAAATTTTTGCTATTGCTAGAACACCTGAAGAAGTAAGAAAAATGTTTTCAATCTTAGAAGTAGGTGTCGATGGAGTAATTTTCAGCACATCATCAATTAATGAAGTTCGAGAAGCAATGGTATACTTAGGAACCAGGAGTTTTGATATGAAGCCAGCAAAAATACTTGAAATTAAGGAAGTTGGAGACGGTGAACGAGTATGTGTAGATACAGCATCAATTTTACACAAGGGTGAAGGAATGTTAATTGGTAGTAGGTCTAATTTCTTATTTCTGGTGCATAATGAATCAGTTGGTTCATCATTTACATCACCAAGACCATTTAGAGTAAATGCAGGAGCAGTACATTGCTATACATTATCACCAGATGGAACAACAAATTATCTATCAGAAGTTGAAACAGGATCAGAAGTTTTAATTTTAAATTCTAAAGGTAAAGCACGAAGAGCAACAGTTGGAAGGTCAAAAATAGAAAGAAGGCCAATGTTAATGATTAAAGCATCAGTTGGAAAGGAAATAGGAGGAATAATTGCACAAGATGCAGAAACTATTAGATTTGTAAAACCAAATGGCCAATTAGTTTCAGTGACACATCTAAAAAAAGGGGACATAGTTATGGCACATGCAAAACCTGCAACAGGTAGACATTTCGGTATGGAAGTTTCTGATGAGTACATATTAGAAAAATAATGAAGTACAAAACTTGCGTATCAATTGCAGAAACTTCACCAAAAAAAATTAGAATTAAATTAAAAGAAGCGTTAAAAAAATCAGACTATGTCGAAGTTAGATTAGATTTTTTGAAAAAAGAGCAAGTTCCAAATACATTAGAAATAATAAAAAAAGATCTTAACAAAATTGTGTGTACATTAAGACCAAAAACAGAAGGAGGAAAATTTGAAGGTAGTGAAAAAGAAAGAATTTCAATAATTAAATTAATTTCAGAATACAATCCATATTTGTTAGATGTGGAATACAATACATTAAAGAAAAATAAAGAATTGTTAAAATATCTAAAATCAACAAAAACAAAATTATTGGTGTCATGGCATGATTTTAAAAAAACACCAAAAACTACAGAATTACAAAATAAAATAAAACAAATGAGTAAGTTCTCATCTAATGTGAAAATTGTCAGTACTGCAAAATCAACAGATGATTCAACCAGAATGTTAGGATTATACAATAAAAGAGGCAAAAATAATTTAATTTCATTTGCAATGGGGGATTTAGGTAAAATATCAAGAATTTTGTGCCTGTATCTAGGAAGTCCTTACACCTATGTTTCACTTGGAAAGGCAGTAGCTCCAGGTCAATTTAGTGTAGATGAAGTAAACAAGATAATTAATCTAAAATAAAGTGAATAGAAAATTGAGAGTTTAAATCAATCATATTACTCAAAAAAATAACATGGGAAAAAGTTTTGCAGTTATAGGAGATCCAATTGATCATTCACTATCTCCAAATATTCATAGTGCAGCTTTTAGAGAATTAAATTTAGACTCATCATATATCGGATATAGAATTCCAAAAGGAGAATTAGAAAGTGGAATCGAAGGCCTCAAAAAAATAAAAATCAATGGATTCAATGTTACAATACCTCACAAAATAGAGATGATGAAATATTTAGATAAAATGGATGAATCATGTAGTGTTATTGGTGCAGTAAACACAGTTGTCAATAACGAAGGAATGTTGAAAGGGTACAATACAGACATGGATGGTTTTTTAGAACCAATTAAAAAAAGAGATATCCAAATTAAAGGAAAAAAAATATTATTACTAGGAGCAGGTGGGGCTGCAAGAGCAATTATTGCAGGAATGGCAAAAGAAAAAGTAGAGGAAGTCATTATAGCAAACAGAACTCCAAATAATGCGATGAAATTATCAGAATTTGCAGCAAAGATTGAATTAAAAACAAATACAAAAAATCTTGAAGAAGTAAATCAAGAAATAGAAAAATTTGATATGATAATAAACTCCACATCAATTGGATTAAAAAATGAAACTAGTCCAATTTCATTTGAAAGAGCAAACCAAGAAACAATAGTTTATGATATTGTATATTCACCAATGAACACAGATTTCATCAAAAAAGCTAAAGATAAAAAATTACAAGTAATTTATGGATATGAAATGTTACTTGGACAAGCAACCAGAGCTTTTGAAATTTGGCACGGGATGGAAGCACCTTATAATGCGATGAAAAAAGCATTGTTAGGAGGATTTTGATGGCAAAAGTAAAAGCTACCATTCACGGGGCAGTCTCACTAGTAAGTGCAATTGCAAATAAAAAAGGAGCAACATTAGGAATTTCATTAAAAGTTGAAGCCATTATAGAGACATCAGAAGGTAAAGGAATTACAATCCAGTCAGAAAATAAGAGTTTAAGTTCACGATTAATCAATAAGACAATTGAAAAAATTGTATCAAAAAGAGATCTAGAAAAAAATAAGATCACAATTACACTAACTTCAGAAATACCAACAGGATATGGTTTAAAAAGTTCTAGTGCAATTTCATCAGTTGTTGCATTAGCATGTGCAAAAATTTTCAAACCAAAATTAACTGATCAACAAATACTATTAGCTGGAGTAGATGCATCAATAGAAAGCAAAGTCAGTATCACTGGAGCATATGATGATGCATGTTCTTGTTATTACGGCGGATTCAATGTTACAGAAAATGCAAAAAGAAATAGAATACAATTTGAAAAAGCACCATCAAATTTGATTGCAGTAATATTTATTCCAAAAAATAGAAAAAGAGGGAATTTAAAGAAATTAAAAATTTTATCTCCAATTTTCAATAATGCATGGGAATTAGCAAAAGAAAAAAAATATTGGGAATCTATGACAATTAATGGATTAGCAACATCATCAATTCTAAATTCAGATCCTAAAATCATCATAGATTTAATTGAAAAAGGAGCATTAGCAGCATCAATTTCAGGCAATGGTCCATCAATTGCAGCAATTGTGAAAAAAGAAAATGAATCCAATGTAAAAAAAATATTTGGAAATCTAGAAGGAAGTATCATAGTTTCTAAAATAAATAACAAAAAGGCAGAAGTACATGAACTGTAAAGTAGAGAAATCAAAAATTAGTGGAGAAATAAATTGTCCTTCAAACAAAAGCTATACACATAGAGGGATTTTTTTAGCATCATTAGCTGGCAATAACAGTAAAGTGGAGAATGTATTATTATCAGCAGACACAAAGGCAACAATTGAAGCATGTAGAAAATTTGGCGCAATCATAGAAATACATAATTCAACAATAGTGGTAAAAAAATCAATCAAAATAGGTACAAAAGTACCAGAAATCAATACAGAGAATTCAGGAACCACAATTAGAATTGCAATAGGAATTGCCAGTTTGTTTTCAGAAAAAATTACTTTAACAGGAGATTCCAGTATTCAAAAAAGACCAATGCAACCACTACTTGATGCACTTTCAAGTATGGGGGCAAAATGTAGTTCAAAAGATGGAAAACCACCAGTTACAATTGAAGGGAGTGTTTCAGGAGGAGAAATAAAAATTCCAGGAAATTTATCCAGTCAATTTATCTCATCATTATTAATTAGTGCACCTTTAACACAAAATGGAATCAATTTATCAATTGAGGGAGATTTAGTTTCTAAACCATATCTAGATGCAACAATAGCAACAATGAGAAAATTTGGTGTTACAGTACAAACACTAATTCCTTACAAAAAATATAATATTTCACCACAAATTTATAAAAATACAACATTTACAGTTCCAATAGATTTTTCAAGTTTAGCATTACTTCTTTCATTTACTGTACTTAATGGAAATAATGTAATCATCAAAGGCAGTATGGGAAATTTACCTCAAGGTGATGAGGCATTTATTGATTTTCTAGAGCAATTAGGGGTTTCAGTAAATATTAACGATGATGAAATTAAGGTCAAATCACCAGATACACTAAAAGGAGGAGTATTTGATTTAAGAAACTCACCAGATTTGTTACCACCACTTGCAATTTTATCGTTAATATCATCAGAACCAATAGAAATTGTAAACGTCAAACATGCAAGATTAAAAGAAACAGATAGAATCGCAATTCTTTCACGAGAACTACCAAAAATAGGTATCAATGTAGAAGAAAAAGAAGACGGATTGATTTTAGAATCATCAGGGAATCTCAAAAGTGCAGAATTAAATTCAGAGAACGATCATAGATTATTCATGGCATTTTGTATTGCTGGAACATACATTGGAGACTGTGTTGTAACAGATCCAAAATCAGTCGAAGTATCATATCCAAGTTTTATTCAAGAAATGAACAGATTAGGTGCAAAAATTGAAGTCATATAGAGTACCAGCATAACCACGAGGAATTATAAACATCACTTACATAGGTAATGTGTGCCGGGAAGTTCTATTGGCCAGCGTCTTGTTTTAACAAGTTTTGGTGAAAGTCATGGAAGATCAATTGGAGCAGTTTTAGATGGATGTCCTGCAGGATTAGAAATAAATGAAAAAGAAATCCAAGACATGTTAAATTTAAGAAAGCCAGGTCAAAATTTAATATCCACACAAAGAAAAGAAGGAGACATCGTAGAAATAGTATCAGGAGTTTTTGAAGGATTCACAACAGGAGCTCCGATAACTATGTTAATTTGGAATGCAGACCAAAAATCAAAAGATTATGAAAATTTAAAAACAAAACTTAGACCAGGACATTCAGATTATCCTGCAATGATGAAATATAATCAATTTAATGATCATCGAGGAGGAGGTAGATTTTCAGGAAGACTAACTGCAACACATGTGATGGGAGGGGCTATCGCAATAAAATTATTGAAAGTTACATTAGGAATTGAAATTAATTCATTCACAACACAAATTGGAAAAATAAAGATGGAGCAAGAATTTACTAAAAAAATGGCAAAAACAATTTATAAAAATGAAGTAAGATGTCCTGAAGAAAAAACAGCTAAAAAAATGAGAGAATCAATACTAAGTGCAAAGAAAAAAGGGGATTCATTAGGAGGAATTATTGAATCAATTGCAACAAATGTTCCAGTAGGGTTAGGAGAACCAATTTTTAGTTCCTTAGAATCAGATTTGAGTAAAGCAATTTTTTCAATTCCATCAGTTAAAGGAATAGAATTTGGATCAGGGTTTAGAGGTTCAGAGTTATTTGGTTCAGAAAATAATGATTTGTATACAATGAAAAGAGGAAAAGTGGTTACTAAAACAAATAACTCAGGAGGAATATTGGGAGGAATTTCAAATGGCATGCCAATAACAATGAGAATTGCATTTAAACCAGCATCATCAATTGCACAAAAACAAGAAACAGTAGATATTAAAAATAAAAAAGATGCAGTGTTACAAGTCAAAGGAAGACACGATCCATGTGTAGTTCCAAGAGCTGCACCAGTAGTTGATTCACTAGTAGCATTAACTATTGCTGATCATGCACTAATTACGGGTGCAATAAAACCTAGTTTGTAAAAAAATGTCCGATATTAACGATCTTAGAAACAAAATGGATAAAGTCACATTGGAAATGATCAATTTGCTAAAAACTAGAACAGATATTGCAAAAGAAATTGGCAAAGTTAAAAAAAATATAGGAAAAGGTATCTCAGATGAAGAACGAGAAGGTAATTTACGAGGGAAAATTATAGATTTATCAAAAGAAATAGAATTAGATGAAGCATTAGCATCAAAATTTTTAAATTTTTTGTTAAATGAATCAATTAAAGTTCAGTCTGAAAATAAACAAACACATCTTTCAATATTTTTAAAAGCAAAATCATTGGAACAGGAAGGTAAAAAAATAATCCACATGGAAGTAGGAGAACCAGATTTTACACCACCACAAATAGTAAAAAAATCACTCTCAGAAATTTTCGATGAAGGATTTATGAAATATGGACAAGCAAAAGGAATGCCAATTTTTAGAGAAGCACTTGCAAATTATGTTTCAAAAAAATTTAATGTAAAAATAACACAAGACAACATCATTGTAAGTCCAGGTGCAAGATTTTCAATTTTTTCAGCAATCAGCACGTTACTAAATCCAGGTGATGAAATGATTGTAATCGAACCAGCATGGCCAGCATACAAAGATTGTGCACTAAATGCAGGAATAAAAGTAAGAACAATCAATACAACATTAGAAGAAAAATGGGAACCGTCAATTGAACATATTGAAAATACGATTAATTCAAATACAAAAATGATTGTTCTAAATTATCCAAATAACCCAACAGGAAAAATTTTACCAGAAAAATTACAAGATAGAATTATGGAAATAGCAAAAGAAAATAATCTGTACGTATTAAGTGATGAAATTTATTCACAATATGCAAAAGCAAATTGGAAGAGCATTTTAAGCTACAATTATGAAAAAAGTATTGTGACACAATCATTTTCAAAATCACATGCCATGACAGGATTTAGAGTAGGATATGCAATAACATCAAAACAAATCATAGAAAAAATGGTCAAGTTAGAAGCACTTTGTTTAACAAATGTTTCAGAACCAATTCAATATGTTGCAATGAAGGCATTAGAAGCAGATACCACAAATAATTCCAAAATAATCCAAAACAGACTTGATATGTTATCTAAAAAAGCTAAAGAAATGGGATTAGAGTTCATTATTCCGGATGGAGCCATGTATATTTTTGCAAAAATTAATCAAAAAGATTTTGATGGAGTAAAATTTGCCAATAACTCACTAGAAAAAGGCATAGCAGTTGCACCAGGAGAAGGATTTGGAAATTATAAGAATTTCATTAGAATATCAGCATGTCAAGACGAAAAAACACTAATGGAAGGAATGGTTATACTAGGCAACATCATGAGGGAGACATAGTGAAAAAATTAACAGTGATTGGGGCAGGAGGTCAAATGGGCCAATGGTTTACAAAATATTTTTCAGGTTCAGATTACGAAGTAACAGGATACGACACAGAAAGTAAAAATTTTGGAAAAGGCATACTAGTATCAGAATCACTAGTTGGTGCAATTTTAAAAGCAGATTATGTTGTTTTATGTACACCAACTAGAAGAACACCAGAAATAATTAGACTCATTGCAAAAGAGATGAAAAGAGGAACATATCTTATTGAAATTTCATCAGAGAAATCCAAAGTTGTTTCGTCATTATCCAAAATGCCAGATAAAATCAACCCAATTTGCATTCATCCAATGTTTGGTCCGGGAATTAAAACAATAAAGGGTCAAAACATTATTTCAGTTCCAATTAAAGATGCAAAAAAAGAACTGACTGTTGCAAAAACACTATTTGATGGAGCAAATTTTGTTACAATTGATGCAATAGAGCATGATAAAAAAATTGCAGTAATTTTAGGATTAACTCATTTAATGAATTTAGTATTTGCAAACATCATTTCTAAAGATGAAAAAATGTTACTAACAGAAAAAATGTCAGGTACAACATTTAGAGTACAAAAAACATTAGCAGAGAGTATCATGACAGAAACTCCAGAATTAATTGAAACAATTATTGCCAATCCAGAAATTAGAAGAGTTGCAGAGGAATTATGGAAAGATATAGGAAGATTACTTACATCAGTTCAAGAATCAAAAACAGAAGAAGTAATTGAATATATTAAAAATTGTCAAGAGAGATTATCAAAACATACAGATCTTGATGAGTCATACAAAAAACTCTCAAAGATGGTTAAATCTGTTGAAAAATAAACAGAATGCGGTCAACAAGGATTGTTACATCATTTATTAAAAATAATGACAGAATCTTAATTCTAAAAAGAAGTAACAAAGTTAGATCAATGAAAGGGTTATGGTCAGGAGTTAGTGGGATAATAGAAAATAATGAAAATCCAACAGAAAGAGCAATAACTGAAATTTTTGAAGAAGTAGGCATCAAAAAGGATGAAATAACTTTAATCAAAGAAAAAGACAAAATGAAAATTTCGTCACCCCAATATCAAAATCATGAATGGGAAGTCTTTTCATTTTTATTTGAAACAAAAAAAATAGAAATTAAATTAAATTGGGAAAATTCACTATTTAGATGGATTGAAGTTGATGAATTAAAAAATTACGAAACAGTTCCTAGTTTAGACAAAATATTATTCAACTTGTTGTAAATTTGTATTTTCTTTATCATATTTTTTTTGCTGAGGTAACATCATGTAAACACATGCACCACCACACATAGTACAAGGAACGTTATTTCCAGGATGTTGTCCCGTTCTACTATGAATTTTTGCAGCTTCTTCAGGATCAATAGATAAAGCAAGTTGTTTTTCCCAATCCAACGTACGTCTAGCTTCAGTCATTTCCATATCCCATTTAATGGCCTTATCACGTATTTTTACAAGATCACCAGCATGAGCTGCAATTCTATATGCAATTAATCCAGCTTTAACTTCTTCTGCATTTGGTAATGCCAAATGTTCAGATGGAGTAAGATAACATAAAAGATCAACACCTTCACTTGCAGAAATTGCAGCACCAATTGCACTTGCAATATGATCATGTCCAGATGCAACATCAGTAACTAAAGGACCAAGAACATAGTAAGGTACATCACCAATAAGAGATTTAGCCAACCTGACATTTGCTGCCACTTCATTTAATGGAACATGGCCTGGACCCTCAACCATAACTTGAATATCATTTTCATGAGCTCTCTTTGTTAATTGAGAAATATTGATCATTTCTTGAACTTGCAATTCATCATGAGAATCCAAAATAGAACCAGGTCTAAGTGCATCACCAAGACTAAAAGTAACATCATATTTCTTTGCAATTTCCATCATGTAATCATAATGAGTAATGTATGGATTTTCTTTATCGTGTTTTAACATCCAAGCAGCAGTAATGGTACCACCCTTACTTACAACTCCCCCATATCGTTGAACTTTAAGAATTCTTTTTGCAATATCTTTTGTAATTCCACAATGAACTGTAGTATAATCAACACCATCTTTTGCATTATTTTCAAATGCTTTGATATAATCATCTTCAGTTAAATTCAAAGGGTTTTTGTGAACTTCAACACCGTAGTTATAGGCTTCATAGATTGGAACAGTACCAAAAGTAATCGGAGCATTTTCCATAAGTGTTTGACGTATTTTTTTAACATCACCACCATCACTAAGATCCATCATAGTATCTGCATGATATTTTATTGCAACTTTGGCTTTTTCAATTTCTTCATCCAAATTTACATTTAAAGTTGAAGTTCCAATATTCACATTTACTTTAGTTTTCAAACCCTTACCAATTCCAACATTGTGGATTTTTTGAGGTCGAACATTATTACTAGGAATAATAATTGAACCTTTAGCAATTTTAGGAATTAACCAATCAAGTGAAACATCTTCATCTTTAGCAACTTGTTTCATTTCATCAGTTGCAACACCACGACGGGCAGAAGTCATTTGAGTAGTCATGAATTAATGTAGTTTTTACCTGATTTAAACAATAGTGAAATTAATTTAAAAATTAGAACGAATTAGGATTAGCACTATATTAATAAATTAATAAAATCTTATATTTCTAAAATACTATACTATGTATGAAAACAATCAGAGAGTGCATTCATTGTGGTAGAGAATTTTACAGTATGAAAGATGAATTTTGCTCAAATAATTGTGTAACACAATCTTCAAGTTAAGATTACTAAATTAAATTAAATTCTTGTTCAAAAATCAATTTTTCAGATTTAATTTTAGAAATTCTTTGTAAAATAGGCTCAACAAGGCGTTCAGAATCAGAAGAATTTGTAAAATTTTGCCTAATTTCAAAAACTCTTTGTATTAATTCAAGTTCAGCAGAAACTAAAGATTTGTAATTATTGAATTCAAAAACTTTAGGTTTAATACCATTATTTTCTGAAGAATTCATTATCGAGGAGGACTCCAAGTTTCTTCCATATTATCAGCAGTATTTTCAGAAACAAAAATTTTTTTTCCACATTTAAAACATTGCCAGAGAAATTTTCCGTTCTTTTTTTCTTGATATTGCATAGGAAGTAAACAATTAGTACATTGTAATTGATCAGGAATTGAATCATCAACCATAGGAATTTTACTCATATAAGAAAAAAGTAATTCAAGTATAAATTAGATAGTATAACTTGAAATTAAAAAAAACATTAATGGAAAAATAGATTAGTGTTAAAAATTAGTGAATGATGTGAATTTATTATCAATAGGAGGTTCAGATCCATCATCAGGAGCAGGAATTCAAAGTGACATTAAGACATTTTCTAAATTAAATGTGCATGGTTTATCAGTTATCACAGCAATTACAGGGCAAAACACTTCAAGTTTTGGAATGGTTGAACCAGTATCAAAAAATATTTTAGAAAATCAACTAGAATCAGTACTTACAGACTTCAAAATTGATGGAATAAAAATTGGAATGGTTTACAATTCAGAGATCATTAAAACAATACATCATTATCTAAAAAAAATAGAAGTACCAATTATCGTGGACCCTGTAATTAAATCAACTACAGGAGGCATGTTAATAGAAAAAACAGCAATTATGGATTTTAAGAAATTCATTATTCCCCTTGCAACAATTATTACTCCAAACAAATTTGAGGCAGAAATTTTAACAAAAATGAAAATTAATACAAAAAATACGCCTGAAAAAATTGCTAGAATGATTCAAAAAATGGGAGCAAAAAATGTAGTAATTACAGGAGTAGAGGTTAAAAATAAAAAAATATTAGATTTTGTTTTAGAGGCAAACAAAAAATATTTTCTCAAAGATGAAAATATTTTAAAAATAAATCGTGGAAGTGGAGGAATTCATTCATCAGTAACACTATACGGAATAACTAAAAATAAAAAAATTAAAGAATCATTAGAATTTGCTAAAAAAAACACATTAGATTCAATTAAAAATTCAAAAAAAGTAGGTAAAGGCGTTGTTATTACAAACGCAATGGAATTAGATGTTAAAAAAATAAAATTATCAAATGCAATTAATGAATTTACTAAAATAAAAAATATTTTTAAAAATATTCCAGAATGCCAAACAAATTTTGTCTATTCAGAAAAAAAACCAAAATCAATTAAAGAAATACTTGGAATTTCTGGAAGAATTGTCAAAGCTGGAAAAGGAATAATCGTTGCAGGTAATTTAACATATGGAGGTTCAAAACATGTTGCCACAGCATTGTTAGTAGTTAATGAAAAATTTCCAAATATTCAATCTGCAATTAATTTAAAATATAAAAAAGAAACAATATCTAAAATAAAAAAAATAAAATTGACAACATATGATTATGATAGAAATCAAGAACCACAAAATATCAAAAAAAAGGAGTCAAGTATAGAATGGGGAATAAAAAATGCAATTAAAAATTCAAAAAAATTTCCAGATATAATTTACCATAAAGGGGATTTTGGGAAAGAACCAATGATAATATTATTTGGAGAATCTCCAGAGGAAGTTATAAAAAAAATTCTTAAAATTATTTAAAAAAAAGATAAATTTATCCTTGAACATAAATACTCAAATTTGAAATAATATTTGTGAAAGCAATAATTCTTGCTGGAGGATTAGGAACAAGACTAAGGCCATTAACCAATAACAAACCTAAACCCATGTTACCCATAGGAGAAAAACCAATTTTAGAGCACCTTATAGATTGGACAAAAAGGGGAGGAATAAAATCAATAGTTCTATGTGTAAGTTATCTTAGAGAATCAATTGAAGATTATTTTGGAGAAGGTGATAAATTTGGAGTTAATATTGAATATGCAATTTCAAAGAAACCGTTAGCTACTGCAGGACAGCTCAAAACAGCAGAAGAGTTCATTGAAGATGATTTTGTTTGTATGTATGGTGATTCAATTTTTAATTTTAGTCTAAAAAGTATGATAAAACAACATTCAGTAAAAAAATCATTTGTCACAATGAGTCTAAATGAATATAAAACAAATTTACCCTATGGCGTTATTGAAACTTCTAAAAAAGGCAGAGTAATTAATTGGAATGAAAAGCCAGAAATAAAAGCAAATGTAAACATAGGTTGTTATGTAATGAACCCAAAAGTTTTCAATTTAATTCCAAAAAATAAATCATATGGGATGGATGATGTGATTAAAAAAGCAATGAAGAAAAAAGAAATAGTGAATAGTTTTATTACAAAAAAAGGATTTACAGATATTGGAAACAAGGAATCATACAAACAAGCATGTGATGAGTATGATAAAAAACAAAAGAGGGTTTAGAAATGGATGAACTAATTATAAGAGAATTAGAAAAAGAGGATTTTAAAAAAGGGTTTCTACAAACAATGGATACTCTAAGAGAATCTAGCAATATTAGTGAAGATAAAGCATTAGAGATTTTCAGAAATATTCAATTAAATCAAAAACACATCATTATTGTTGCAGAAATAAATGGTAGAATTGTAGGGGCCACAACACTTCTAATCGAGCCTAAATTTATTCATCAAGGAGGGATTGTTGGACATATAGAAGATGTAGTAGTGGATAAAGAATTTCAAGGTCAAAAAATAGGTGAAAAAATTATCAAATATGTTTTAGGTATTGCAAAAAATAATGATTGTTACAAAACAATTCTTGACTGCTCAGATGATGTGAAACAATTTTATGAAAAATTAGGTTTTAAACATCATTCAAATGAATTAAGATTTAACCACATCTAAAAATATTCTTTCGTTGGACGTTTTTTTCGTTTCAAGATCAAAGATGCACCAACACCCATTACAGGAGCAGATAATATTATGAATAAGAGTGGCAGGTATTGAACTGCATCTGTCACATAAATATCTGGAATTGAATCAACCCAAGAATAAACTACAAGATTACCGGCAAGTAAGATGATACCTCCAACTATAATTAAACCACCAATTTGTTTTGAACCATAATTCCTTGACATAATGTAAGCAACTGCAGCTAAAATTCCTGCAGGTGCAACTCCAATTGAAACAAATTGAATTAATTTTGGATCAGGTGAAAATCCTTGTGCGACAACAGCATCTTCAGATATAGTTAACATAAAATAATAAACAGAAATCATTTCACCTGCAAACATTGCAAAAAGAGCAACACTAATTATTGCAAGCCATTTTTCAACATTCCCCATTAACTGAAGTAAATATAGTTGATAAATAAACCATTCAGAAATTAAATAATACCAACAAGATTAGCTAATTCTTTCCTACATGCAGCTCCAAGTTTTTCAGCAGCTTCTTCAGGAGAAATATCATTTAAGAAAATACCATATCCACGTTCTAGGCCAGACCAAGATTTAGTAATTGGGTAAATTTCGATATGCCAATGAATCTGACGAGTATTTTTCTTTTCAGGAGAAAGGTGAAAAACCAAATTATAGGAAACATTTTTGACAGTTTTAGTTAGTCCACCCAAAGTTGCTCTTAAAATCAAAGACAAATCATTAATTTCTTTTTGAGTAATTTTTGAGAAGCTTGTAGTATGTTTTTTTGGCGAAATCCAAAATTCATAGGGGTATGATGGAGCCCAAGGTGAAAAAGCAATAAATCCATCAGTTTGAAGAATTTGTCTAGGTCCACTTAGCTCTTCATTTATGGTTTGGCACATATGACAAACACCTTTTTCATTCAAAATTTTATGAGATGCTTCAGCTTCAGCATCAATTATTGGAGGAATTGTGGATAGAGTAAGGATATTCAAATGAGGGTGAGGGTTAGTATTTCCTGCAAGTTCACCATCATCACCATAAATTGAAACATATGTTACACCTTTTTGAGTATAAAGCCATCTTAGTCTATCCTGTACAACAACTAAAACATTAGACCATTGTTCAGGGGAAATTGTTGCAAATGTATCTTTAGAGTTTGGAGATGCAACAATTACATAATGATAACCATATGCAGGTTCACTGTAAAATGGTTTTTCACTATAAGAATTTTCAGTATCAGTAGAAACGACAGGATTCTTACTTTCAAAAACACGAATAGACCAACCTTCAACATAATCATCCTCGCTGTCTTGAAGACGTTGTAACATTCCATCTTTTTCAACAAGAGATAAGACAGAAGGATTAGTCATAGATTCATTTCCAGGAGCAAAAGGATTTTTTTTAGAATCAACCACCTTGCTATCTTTTTTAGAAACAATCATGAAGCGCTCAGAAACATAATCTTTGCGCATATCACCCATAACGGTTATTGAAAGTAATTGTATGTTAAAATGTTTACTGAAATTAAATAAAAATATAAAAAAATAATAGAATTGATAAAATTAAAAAATTAACATAAAAGATTCAAGAATAAAATATAAAACAAAAAAAGATCGCAGATTAATTGCAAGATTTAAAACAGAGATCACAAGTTTGGATAAACAGGATTTAAATGGATAATTCTAACATTAACATGATTTATGTTCTTTTAGATGGTGTAGGAGATCTGCCACATCCAGATTTGGATGGAAAAACACCATTAGAAGCTGCAAACACACCAACATTAGACAAAATTGCCAGTAATGGTTCAATTGGAGAAGTAATTTCAGTTGGAAAAGGAATTGCTCCAGAATCAGATATTGCAGTTTTCAACATGTTAGGTTACAAATTTGAGCATGCAGATTATGCAGGCAGAGGAGTCATAGAAGCAATAGGAGTTGGAATTGATTTTAAAAATGGAGATTTAGCATTAAGAGGGAATTATTCAACATTAAATGAAGAGGAAGTAATTACAGATAGAAGAGCAGGCAGACATATTGAAAAACAAGATGCAGATGGAATTGCCAAAGAATTAGAGGAAAAAATAAAATTTTCATTTCCAGATACTAAAATTGTAGTTGCCCCAACAATAGGACATAGAGTTACAGTAAGAGTTAGAGCACCATCGAGAAAACTATCATCAAGAATCACAAATACAGATCCAGCTTATAGTAATATTGGAGGTATGGGAGTAGCAAAAGCAGTAGGAGATTTTTTAAAAATTGAAAAATGTTTACCGTTAGAAGATAAGGAAGATTCTAAATTTACAGCAAATTTAGTGAATGAATTCTCAGAACAATCAATAAAAATTATGAAAGATAGTGAAATAAATAAAAAACGTAAAGAACAAAATAAAAAACAATTAAGTTGTATTTTACTTAGGGATGCAGGCAACAAATATCCAGATGTAGTTCCAATTAATGAAAAACATGAAATGAAATTTTCATGCATAGTAGATATGCCAGTTGAATTAGGAATTTCAGAAGTTCTTAAAATGGAAGCATTTGAAGCAGGAGGATTAACAGATTATGAAGAGAAAGCAAAAGTTGCAGCAAAAGCAATGGAAACACAAAATGCAATATACGTTCACCTCAAAGGACCAGATGAATTTGGTCATGATGGAGATGCAATAGGTAAAATGAAAAATATAGAAGAGATTGATCAAAGATTTTTCAAAACACTTGTAGAAAATATTGATTCAAATGAAGTTGCAATAATTATTTCAGCAGATCATTCTACCCCATGCATCAATAAAGGACATAGTGATGATCCAGTACCAGTAGTAGTTTCAGCAGATTTTATTAAAAATGATGGTACAACAAGAATGACTGAAGAACAAGCAAAAAAAGGAAGTATAGGATTACTGCAAGGTTCAGAAGTAGTTGCAAAGTCTTTAGAATTAATTAGATCTCAAAAAGAACCAAATCATTAATTTTTTGCATTTCAACAGATTTTTTTCTAATTCTTTCAACATCAATTGAATGATACATTGAAGGTGAACTTCCTAATTTTTCTAAAGCTCTAGTTAACATTGCAACTCCAATACTCAATTCATTTTCTTGAGCATGAGCATATGCAACTGCTACAAGTATAATTCCTTGGACTAATTCCTTTTCACGGCCAAAACATTGTTTCCAAACACCTTCAAAGGCTTCATGGCATTCCCAAAACCTTTCATTATTAAAATAGAAAATCCCATCTTTAATTCCCTGATCTATTTCAATTTCTTCTTCAACTACATGACGCATATTATCTAAATCCCCAATAGGGGATAATTTTTCTACGAGTACTTCCACATCTTTTGTTTCAATAGCTACATCAAATTCAATAAACGTTGTAGCAATTCTAGATAGTCGAATATGAGCATTCATTCCAGAAATTAGATCTCTTGCACGATGAAGTATTTCACGAGAGTTTAAGGGAACATATTTTTCATTTTTTAAATGAATTAAATATCGTTCCACATCAGTAATTCACAGCATTTTCTTAAATTTCTTGTGTAAGTTCAACTAGGTTTATATGAAATATCCAAAGGATTTTGGATACATGTCACTCATTCAGACACTTTCAGATGTCAATAATACCTTCTTATCAAGAAGAGAGTTAACTTGTGACTTCCCAGGACTAAGTGGGAAACTCAAGAGTATGGAAGCAGTAGATATGGTTACAAAAGAATTCAAGTTAGATGGAAAAGTGGTTATTCCAATGAGACTAAAAACACATGTTGGGATGTTAAAAGTTACGGGAACATTTTATGTATATGATGATGAAGGATTGGCAAAAAAACACATCAATCCAACAATTTTTTCAAGATTAGAAAAAACTAAAGCAAAAATTGCTGAAGCTGAAAAAGCAGCAGCAGAATCAGAAGCAAAAGATGAAGCACCAGCAGAGGAGAAAACAGATGAAGCACCAGCAGAGGAGAAAACAGATGAAGCACCAGCAGAGGAGAAAACAGAATAATGCCTGTAGAAAAAAAAGGTAGTAAAGGTTCTAGTCCAAAAGTTTATGCATATTTCAAAGTTGATGGCGACAAAGCAACTAGAATTAAAAAAAATTGTTCAAGATGTGGAAAAGGTGTTTACATGTCAGAGCATAAAGATAGAAACACATGTGGAAAATGTGGATTAACAGAATTCAAACAATAATAAAAATATTTTATAAAAATTAGGAATTAGTATAATCTTTTTTTATTGATTTTAGAGCTTTTTTCTTCCAACTGTTTTATTTTTGTAAGAAATTTAGGATCAAGTTTTATGTTAGACAAGGACTCTGCAGATAATTTTACATTATTAGTATCCAATGAAATATTAGATTTAGGTAAATTTCTATCAGACCAAAATTTTATTACTTTATCTTCAAGTTTATAATCACGAAAACCAGAAGGAAATTTTTTAGTAATATGATTTAACAAGGTTCTATCTTTAAAAACAACTCGAGGTTCAAATAATCTTGCTTCATCAGAATATACATTTTCAAATAAATTTCCAGAGATTTCGTCAGAAAGTAATTCCATTTTTGAAATTTTTCTCAATAATTCTAAAAAATGTAAGAATTCATGAGCCAAGATAGCATGTATTGTACCCTTTAAACCATAAGCAATCAAAGGAGCAGAAATTTGAATTACAACTTGAAATTTTTCTTCAAACATTACAGGAATGGTTCTAGCAAAAAGTATACCAAATTCATATGAATTTGGATCAGATGATGAAATAACAAGTGAAGGTTCCACATAAGCAACAGGGTATTGAATTCCAGATGCTTTTTCAATTCTATCTATTCCAGCAACAGTAATTGGAAAACGCTTCAATGTTAAATCAAATACATCATCAGGAATAAGTCCCTTAGAATGTGCATCTCTAAAACGTACTAAAGGATCCAACGATTATTGTTGGGAATTTTAATGTAAAAATGTTGATTTTGTTATGATCTTGGTTTTCCAGACTTTGCTTTCTTTACTTTACGTGTGTTTGCTCTCTGATCAGCATGTCTTTGATGTTTACCTTTTTTTCTCATTGGCATAGCATTTAATCATATTTAGCGTTAGTTAAAGTTATCATTTAACGATAATATTTAAAAAATCAAATTCTTGAACCAAACACGGAGTATCAAAAAGGTCAGAGAGATTAGGTAAAACATCATCACCCATCACAAATCGTTTGATAGGAAATCCTCCTTCAGCAGTCATAACCATAGTAAATTCATTCTTAAATTTTTTGTTGTATTTTATATCCAAAATTTTTTTTTCAGAACGTTTACCAGATTTTTCAGAAACGATTATGGGTATAGAAGTAAGTTCTTTTAATTTTTTTAGATTTTTTGAATTAACATCAGATTCAGTAGAAATTTTAATTTTAATTACAGAATGAAAATTAAGAGGTTTTTTAGGAGATTCATCAACTAATTTAAGATTACAAATTGAAATGAAGTCAAATTTTTGATCAATTAGTCGAAGTTTTCTTTTAGAGGGATTTTGTATTTTGACAAAAAATGGTCTCCCACTACCTAGAACTAAACTGGATGTATCTTCCCCACCAATCCAAGTAAATTTTGCAGTGGTTCCTCCAAATTTCTTAAAAATAAATTGTGAAATTACTCCCTCCACACTTTCAAACTCTGAAATACCGTGAAAATCACACATTCTACATCCTTTTCCAGAACAATTATCACATGATTTTTGTTTTTGAGAATAACCTCTATGAGATTTCACATATCGTCCAGAAATAGTAATAGATTTTGAACGTATCTGACATAATTCATCTTTTAAATTAAGTGTAAAGGTTATTTCAGGATCAAGAGGATCTATCACAGTTTTAGTTTTTTTAGAAAACTGTTTTCCCAATTCTTTGGAAACAGCAGTCTTAACACCATCAATTCCTTTAAGTTTGTATTTAGATCTAAGGAGATCATCTCTATCAATAATTGAGGGTTTAATCACTATACCAATACCAAATGTTTTGAATACAAAATTAAAAGAAGAATCTAGCATTAATTTTAAAAAATAATCTAAATTATGAAATAAATTTTTACAAATATAACATTTGTTTTTAGATTCAGAACCATTTTTCAATTTTTTGCCAAGAAATTTGTTGGAAGATAAATGGAGTTGTTTTGAAAACATTCTACCCAAACAATGATCACATAAATCATATTTTTTTAGTATATTATTTGCAATAGGAATTATTTGAGAATAATCAGACATACTTAATTAGAATAGATAATGAAAATTAACCTAATCCCATTTTTCTAAGAGTACCTTGCATTTGACGACCTTTTGATGCCTTCATCAAATTCTTAGAATTTTTATAATTTTTGAGTAATTCTTTGACTTCCCCTTCAGGCCATCCAGATCCACGAGCAATGCGTTTAATTCGTGAAGAATTAAGTAAATCAGGATCGGCCTTCTCAGATTTATTCATACTTTGAATTATGTATCTCCATTTTGAAACCCTTCCCTCCATTTGATCAACTTGATCCTCTTTAACCATACCAGACATTCCAGGCATACTATCAAGAAGCCCTTTCAATGAACCAACTTTGGTAACTTCCTCCAACTGATAAAAGAAATCATCCATATTCATTTTTCCACTAGAAATTCGTTTCATTCTAACATCATCACCCTCATTTTCTAATCTTTTTGCTAAATCCAAAACAGCCTGAATATCACCCATACCAAGTAATCTACCAACAAATCGAGTTGGAGAAAATTTTTCTAAATCATCAATTCTTTCACCAGTTCCAATATACATAATTTGAGCACCAGTTGCAGCTGATGCGGCAAGCGCACCACCACCTTTTGCAGAACTATCTAATTTTGATACAATAACACCACCAACAGGAATTGTTTTATGAAATGCTTCAGCTTGATTGAAACATTGTTGACCAATTGTACCATCAATTACAAGTAAAGCTAAATCAGGTTCAGCAACTTTGTTAATTCTACCCATCTCTTCAAGTAAATCATGTTCTTCCTTATGTCGACCAGCAGTATCAATAATAATTACATCTAAAGGCTGATCTGCAAAATGTTTTAAACCATTTTGAACAATATTGGGAGAATCCTTATTATTTTCTTCACCATAAACTTCAACATTTGATTTTTCACACATCATTTTAAGTTGAACCAATGCACCAGGTCGATAAGTATCAGCACCTACAACTCCAACTTTAAGATCTTGTCCAGTTAAAAATTTTGCAAGTTTTGATGCAACAGTAGTTTTTCCACTTCCTTGAATTCCCAACAAAATAATTTTATTTTGTTTTCCAGATTGAAAATTAAAATCAGATTCAGTACCTAATAATTTGGATAATTCATCATAAAGAATTTTAACAATGTGATCTTTACGTGAAAGTCCAGGGGGAGGAGTTTCATTTAATGAGCGTTCTTCTAACCTCTTAGTGATTTCAAGAACCAATCTCACATTGACATCAGAAGTCAATAATGCTCTTTGAACATCTTTACAAAGATCCTTAATTAATTCCTCATCTATGCCTGAAGATTTAACAATTTTTTTGATTGCATCACCTAAACTACTTTTCAATCCATCAAGCATTGTAATTTAACTCCGCATCCACTATTTCAAACCTTCCTCTATAGCCATCCCAATTTTTTGTAAATTCATTAACTTTGATAGGATTAGAAAAAAGAGGACAATCAATTACAAACGTTTCAGCCTCTCCACCTTCAAAATTTAAATTAAATCCAAATTTATCAGATAAATTATTTAAAATTGCAATATCAGATTTTAAAATCAATTTTCCTAACCATTGATCATCTAAACCATCAGAAGAAACAGTAATCATCATAAAGTCAAAATTGGAGTCAATTAATTCATTCATGTATTTTTTTGGATCCATTTCCCATAATGGTGCAATACAAACTAAATTCAATTTAAGACATAAAGTTTCAAATTTTTCTTTTTGAAATTTACTTTTGATTCCACCATGAACCAATCCATCAATTTGAAAGTTATCTTTAGCATTTTGTAATAATTTTTCAATTACAATTAATTCATCACTAGTTTCATCAGCATTAGAATGAATAGTTAATTGTGGTATATTCATTGATTCAGATTGCAATTTAGTCCATTTTAAATTTGGATGATGTAAAAGATGACTTTCTTCAGATTTAGGAAATACACTCAACAAACATACAATATCATGTCCTTGTTTTTTAGCAAGATGAATAGCATAAGTACTATCTTTTCCACCAGAAAAAAGACAAGCTAATTTCATTATTTCATAAAAAAAATTAGTCTTATAAAATTCTAAAATTTATTAAAAAAGATGCCTCAATACTCATAATCGTCATCATAAATCAGACGGCTTTTCCAATAATCATCAGCATCCACAATAATTGTTAATCATGAGAATTTTAGTGCTATGATTAAAATGAATTTATCAATTTTAAATAAATTAAGTATTTTTGTAAAATTATCACTTTAAGTATTTTTGATAGCCATAATTTTGGTATGTTCCATAACAACCCAATATTCAACATTTTGACCATTTTCTAGTTTACCCTCAACAGACTCGTCAATCATAGCAACATCTATGGTTTCAAATGACTCAGAATCCATAACTTGTACGGTCCCACCATTAATTGAAATAATTTGTCCAACTTTTTTGTTGATCATTGGAACGTGAATTTGCATACTGACAGGGCCAACATGTGGTCTATTTTTTCCATCAAAAATACCCTGACCAACTATTCTGGCTTTTGCTGCACCGTGCTTTCCAGGTTTTGATGTATCATATTCAATAATCCTACAAGCCTCACCACTAGGTTGATCAGTGTGTGGAAGTAAAATGTATGATCCAATTTTCAAAGAACCTAGATCAGATGGTTTACTCATAAAAAACAGTTTTTGCTCGAATATTTAACTTCTACTTTAGTTGATCAAGAATTGAAAGACTCAATAAACTAGATAATGTAAACCCCTTTCTAGTAACATCTCGTTGGGTTTGATCACAATATTTTTTCACACTCTGATGGCTTTTTTCACTGGCAACCTCAATTACAATCATATTTTCAGAATAAGGAAAAGTGAATTTTGAAGTAATAGAACAAGTAGTAATCATACTACCAATTCCAGCAACTTCAATCTTTTCTCTTTTTAGCAATAGACCAGCAATTTCTAGCAGATCCTCTTCATCCTCACCATATTCTAAATAATATATAGAAATAAAATTAGTTTCACCCAAAACTTCTCTTTCAAAAAGTTCATCACGTATATTAAAAACAAATGAAGTTTTTTCTTGAATATGTTCAGATAATTCTTTTTCAACAATTGAACTATCTTTGAATTTAGCTAACAGATAATGATTAGCAGAAGTTGAAAAATAAGGTTGGCTATCACTTGAAAATGTACCAGTTACAAAAAATAATTTCTCGATATTTTTAGAACTAGTCCAAGATTCTTTTAATTCAAGAGAATCTCGATTATGTAGATAAGGAGCACAAACATATCCAGAGGAGGATAGTTTTAATTTAGACATGATATTATTTGGGATTTTAAAGAGTATTTATCCATATATCAAACACAAATTAAAAAAATCACTATAGTTTTTAAGAGCAAAAATATTCATAATTTTTGTCCCGTGGTAGCTCAGCCTGGTAGAGCTTCCGGCTGTAGTTGTTGGCTTAAGATGGCTGACCGAAAAAACAGCATATCAGGCATACAGAAACCGGGTTGTCGCATGTTCAATTCA